>OBUW01000015.1_pt1 | contig 202503 bp, 189 predicted proteins | sample 1475761 | NCBI WGS metagenome assembly OBUW01 (sample SAMEA2579908, study PRJEB22360) | human gut metagenome | biome: human gut; feature: human-associated habitat; material: faeces | place: Denmark | collected 2008/2010
CACGCCGAGAGTAGTTGGTGGGAAACTGCCTGCGAGGGTAGGAAGCTGCCACGCTTACATATGGAGGATTAGCTCAGTTGGGAGAGCGTCTGCCTTACAAGCAGAGGGTCACAGGTTCGAGCCCTGTATCCTCCATTGAGCCGTTAGCTCAGTTGGTAGAGCAACTGACTTTTAATCAGTGGGTCGACAGTTCGAGCCTGTCACGGCTCATTTAACCCACCTTTTGCGGGTGTGGCGGAACTGGCAGACGCGCTAGATTTAGGTTCTAGTGGTTTTTGACCGTGGGGGTTCGAGTCCCTTCACCCGCATTGTATCTTACATGATTTGCTCGGGCTCTAAAGGCTGCTCCTCGGTCACAATTGAATAGCTTTGATATGCGGAAGTAGTTCAGTGGTAGAACATCACCTTGCCATGGTGGGGGTCGCGGGTTCGAATCCCGTCTTCCGCTTTTCACTTTATGCCGGGGTGGCGGAATTGGCAGACGCACAGGACTTAAAATCCTGCGGTCAGTGATGACCGTACCGGTTCGATCCCGGTCCTCGGCATTTTGTTGAAGCACCCATAGCGCAATTGGATAGAGTGTCTGACTACGAATCAGAAGGTTGTAGGTTCGACTCCTACTGGGTGCATCATTGGTCGCTATGAAGCTGTGGCGCTGATCAAATTTCATATTCGGTATGCGGAAGTAGTTCAGTGGTAGAACATCACCTTGCCATGGTGGGGGTCGCGGGTTCGAATCCCGTCTTCCGCTTTACCGGGAAGTAGCTCAGCTTGGTAGAGCACTACGTTCGGGACGTAGGGGTCGCAAGTTCGAATCTTGTCTTCCCGATTCTTGGATCACGACAATCGTGGTCCTTTTTTCGTTCTCCAAAAAACATTGGTCATGGTGGCTGCCTGCGTGTAGGTGACCGTAAACTCAGCGCCTATAACGTGTACAGCCACTCACATTCTGAATTCTAACCGGTACTGTTTTCGTTTACCTCAAAGCATATATTTGTATAAATACATTGATGCCAGTATAATGTGTAATAGTCAAGATTGGTCAAAGTCAAAAAGGATTGAATGGCATGCAGCGCGAAAATATTTCGGATATTATTGAGACATACTTAAAAACGATACTGGCACAGGAAGCGGCTGTTGAGATTCGGCGAGCGGAAATTGCACGGCGCTTTAATTGTGTTCCTTCGCAAATTAATTATGTTATCAAGACGCGTTTTACACCGGCACGTGGGTACATTGTTGAAAGTAAGCGTGGCGGCGGTGGCTACATTCGGATCGTGAAGGTCAAATTGACAGATGATCAGGATCTCATTCAAATCATGCGCCAGCACATTCCTAGTCGCTTGCGGTTACGCGATGCACGGGATTTGCTGCAGGAACTGTTTGATAATGGGCTTATTTCCCAACAGTCCGGCAATTTAATGCTAGCCGTGATCAATCATGAGACTTTGGGAATTCTTGATCAAGAAACAGAAGAACACTTACGATCGCGTTTGTTTCTTGCATTTTTGGATCGTTTGCGGTATGAAAGATAAAACAGTTTATAATTGGCTTTTTAAAAAAGGAGCGTGCTTATGGACAACTTATTTACCCCTAGTGCTAAAAATGTGTTGCTTTTAGCCCAGGAACAAGCGAAGTACTTCCATCATCATGCTGTTGGCACGGAACACTTGCTTATGGCTTTGGTTATGGAAAAGGATGGTATCGCTGGTAAGACGCTGCGTCAGTTAGGGGTCACAGAAAATGATGTCCATGACGAGATCGAGCGCTTCACAGGATATGGAACTGTTGATGCCGCCAGTCAAGCTAGCGATAGTTATTTGCCATACTCACCAAAAGGCAAGGAAATTCTGGCATTTGCCGGGGACGAAGCAAAACGCTTAGGGGCGTTAAAAATCGGCACCGAGCATATTCTGCTGGGACTATTGCGAGAAGACGATATTTTAGCTGCGCGGATTTTACAAAACTTAGGGCTCAGTCTCTCGAAGACGCGTCAGATGGTCTTCAAGAAAATGGGCATTGCGGATACGGCGGCAAAGCGGCGGCCAATGGCACGTGGCGGCGCTCGCCAAGACGGTCAGGGGACACCAACGCTTGATGGCCTCGCCCGTGATCTAACCCAGATGGCGCGCGAAAATCGGATGGATCCGGTGGTTGGTCGCGACAAAGAAGTTCGGCGCTTGATTCAAATCTTGGCTCGGCGCACTAAGAACAACCCGGTCTTGATTGGTGAACCCGGTGTCGGCAAAACGGCCATTGCAGAAGGCTTCGCTGAAAAAATTGTGGCTGGAAAAGTGCCGGATGATATGCTGAACAAACGCTTGATGATGCTTGACATGGGTTCGTTGGTTGCAGGCACTAAGTATCGTGGTGAGTTTGAAGATCGGCTGAAGAAAATTATTGATGAGATTTATAAAGATGGCAATGTCATTTTATTCATCGATGAATTGCACACATTGATCGGTGCTGGCGGTGCTGAAGGGGCAATTGACGCTTCAAATATCCTGAAACCGGCATTGGCACGTGGCGAGCTTCAGCTAATCGGCGCCACGACTTTAGATGAATATCAAAAGTACATTGAAAAAGATGCGGCCTTGGAGCGGCGGTTTGCAACAATTCAAGTTGACGAACCGACTGAGGAAGAAGCCGAACAGATTCTGAAAGGTTTGCGTCCGCGTTACGAAGCACACCATGGCGTTACGATTACCGATGAAGCGCTGCATGAAGCGGTTGTGTTGTCGTCACGTTACATTACAACGCGTTTTCTTCCGGATAAGGCTATTGACTTGGTCGATGAAAGTGCGGCTAAAGTTCGCCTTGATAAAGCTAACGTGGAGACCAAAGCTGATAAACTTCAGGATGAATTAGCTAAACTGGTTGCCGACAAAGAAGATGCAATTGATCATCAAGACTTCGAAACGGCTGCTACAATCCGGACTAAAGAAGCGGGCGTCAAGGCTAAACTTGCCGATACGCCTGAACCGGTGAATGAAAGTGGTGTTCGTACCGATATCAAGGTCACGGGCGCAGACGTTGCCGAAGTTGTATCGCAATGGACCGGCGTGCCGGTCACGCAACTGCAGAAAAAGGAATCTGAACGGTTGGTTAATCTCGAGAAGATTCTGCATCAGCGAGTTGTTGGCCAGGATGAAGCCGTTTCAGCAGTTGCACGGGCAATTCGGCGTGCTCGTTCCGGGTTGAAGGATCCGACCAGACCGATTGGCTCCTTCATGTTCTTGGGACCAACCGGCGTCGGCAAAACCGAATTAGCTAAAGCGTTGGCAGAAGCGATGTTTGGTTCCGAGGACGCCATGATTCGGGTCGATATGTCCGAGTATATGGAGAAATTCAGTACGAGCCGGTTAATCGGCGCAGCGCCAGGCTATGTCGGTTATGACGAAGGCGGTCAATTGACGGAAAAGGTTCGCAACAAGCCATATTCGGTCGTTTTACTCGATGAAGTTGAAAAGGCGCATCCTGATGTCTTCAACATTTTGTTACAAGTCTTGGATGATGGCTATTTAACCGATGCTAAGGGTCGGCGGGTCGATTTTCGGAATACCATTTTGATTATGACCAGCAATATCGGAGCAACTGCCATTCGCGATGATAAGACAGTTGGATTTGGTGCAAAAGATCCAACAGCCGACTTCAATGCCATGAAGAGTCGGATGTTGGCTGAACTGAAAAAGAGCTTCCGTCCAGAATTTCTTAATCGAATTGACGAAACTGTTGTCTTCCATAGCTTGAACAAGGCTGAGTTGCATGAGATCGTCAAGATTATGACCAAAACCGTGCTTAGTCGTATCAAAGATCAAGGAATTGACGTTAAAATTACGCCAGCCGGGATTGATGCGATTGCCGCGGCTGGGTTTGATCCTGAATATGGTGCGCGCCCGATCCGCCGTGCCTTGCAAACGGATGTTGAAGACCAACTCAGTGAGCTATTGCTGACGGGTCAGGCTAAAACCGGTGATTTGATTCAAATCGGCGCTAAAAAAGGCAAGCTGACGTTTACAGTCAAGGAAAACAAAGGTAAGCATAAAGAAAACGGCGCTTCTAAAGAACCTGTCAAGGCATGATCAATAGCAGGCTCAAATATGTCAGGTTCCACTAATAACGCTTAAAAAGATCGGTCTTAGAGGTGAAGCATTATCTCTGGGACCGATTTATTTTGCCAAAACAGTCAGTGATGGCGGGACGCGATTTTGATGCTATCTGGCCTTGCATTACTTTGACGATCGACACCTTGCATTACTTTGACAAGCAGGTGCTTGACATTGTTACTCCGCACGCGTATTATTAAATCAATCGCATTTCGGTTTGGACAGGCTGTCAGGACGATCTATTGTCCGTTCTGACTAATGAAAAAAGCAAAAACAGCAGGCTGGTTGAAGGTCGATCTGTTTTTGGTTTTTTTTTGCTCAAAATGTCTGCGGGATGGTCAATGTCATGTAAATTTAACAATATTTACATTATTTTTACAATCATCAAGCCGGAAAATCTTACAAGGGGTGAATAATTTGGCAGGACACTTAGTGAATTATGGTAAGCACCGGACACGCCGGTCTTATGCCCGGATCAAGGAAGTTTTGGATCTTCCTAATCTGATCGAGATCCAAACGAATTCTTACCAATGGTTCCTCGATGAAGGTCTTAAAGAAATGTTCGACGATATTATGCCGATCGATGACTTTCAGGGGAAACTGTCACTGGAATTTGTCGGCTATCAACTGCTGGAACCGAAATATACTGTCGAGGAAGCACGCCAACACGATGCGAACTACTCCGCACCATTGCATGTAACCTTACGTTTGACGAATCATGAAACTGGCGAAATCAAGAGCCAGGACGTCTTTTTTGGTGATTTTCCATTAATGACGAAACAAGGAACGTTCATTATCAACGGGGCAGAACGGGTTATCGTTTCCCAGCTGGTTCGTTCTCCTGGCGTTTACTTCCATAGTGAAACAGATAAGAATTCACGGGTGACGTATGGCACGACTGTCATTCCTAACCGTGGGGCATGGTTGGAATATGAAACCGATGCGAAGGACATTGCGTATGTCCGGATTGATCGCACGCGGAAGATTCCTCTGACCGAATTGGTTCGCGCATTGGGCTTTGGCTCCGATCAAGACATTATTAATATGTTCGGGGATAACGATTCGTTGATGCTCACGCTTGAAAAAGATGTGCATAAGAATACGGATGATTCCCGTACTGATGAAGCCTTGAAGGATATTTATGAACGTCTACGTCCAGGCGAACCTAAGACTGCTGATTCATCGCGGTCACTTTTGTATGCCCGCTTCTTTGACCCGAAGCGTTATGACTTAGCCTCTGTTGGGCGTTACAAGGTGAACAAGAAGCTGAGCCTGAAGACCCGGCTATTGAATCAGGTTTTAGCGGAAACACTGGCTGATCCGGATACAGGTGAAGTCCTTGCCCAAAAAGGGACCAAAGTGGATCGCCAAGTGATGGATAAGCTGGCACCGTACTTGGATCGGGATGATTTCAAGACGGTCACTTATCAACCTTCTGATCAAGGTGTGATGACCGATCCGATTGAGCTGCAGAGTATTAAAGTTTACTCACAGGTGACCCCGGATAAAGAAATTAATTTGATTGGCAATGGGCATATTGGCAAGAAAGTTAAGCATATTTTGCCAGCTGACGTTTTGGCATCGATGAACTACTTCCTGAACTTGCAGGAGGGCCTTGGCACGGTTGATGATATTGACCACTTGGGTAATCGTCGTATTCGTTCCGTTGGTGAATTATTGCAAAATCAGTTCCGGATCGGGCTTTCGCGGATGGAACGGGTTGTTCGCGAACGGATGTCGATTCAGGACACCGCAACCGTTACACCGCAGCAATTGATCAATATTCGGCCAGTTGTCGCTTCAATTAAGGAATTCTTTGGTAGTTCCCAGTTGTCACAGTTCATGGATCAGACCAATCCGTTGGGCGAATTAACCCATAAACGGCGTCTGTCTGCCCTTGGACCTGGTGGCTTGACTCGTGATCGTGCGGGTTATGAAGTTCGAGATGTTCATTACACCCATTATGGCCGGATGTGTCCGATTGAAACCCCTGAAGGCCCGAACATCGGGCTGATTAACAGCTTGGCTTCATACGCGGTCGTTAACCCATACGGCTTCATTGAAACGCCATATCGACGGGTTTCATGGGATACGCATAAGGTTACCGACAAGATCGATTACCTGACAGCTGACGAAGAAGATAACTACATTGTTGCGCAGGCAAACTCGCCACTAAACGATGATGGGTCCTTCGTTGATGACACGGTTTTGGCCCGGCATAAAGATAACAATATTGAAATTTCACCAGACAAAGTCGACTACATGGACGTTTCGCCTAAGCAGGTTGTCGCAGTCGCAACCGCCTGCATTCCATTCTTGGAAAACGACGACTCTAATCGTGCGTTGATGGGTGCTAACATGCAGCGTCAGGCGGTACCTTTGATCAACCCGCATGCCCCGCTTGTCGGGACCGGGATGGAGTACAAAGCCGCCCATGACTCTGGAACCGCGGTTTTGGCTAACAATGCCGGTACGGTTGAATATGTCGATGCTAAGCAAATCCGGGTACGTCGTGAAGACGGTGCCTTGGACACTTACAAATTGATGAAATTCAAGCGTAGTAACGCCGGTAAGAACTACAACCAACGTCCGATTGTTACGATCGGTGACCATGTCGATGTCGATGAAATCATTGCTGATGGACCAGCCATGCAAAATGGTGAATTGGCATTGGGGCAAAACCCAATCATCGCCTTCATGACTTGGAACATGTACAACTACGAAGATGCGATTGTGCTGTCTGAACGGTTGGTTAAAGATGATGTTTACACGTCAATCCATATTGAAGAATATGAATCAGAAGCACGTGACACCAAACTTGGACCTGAAGAAGTCACGCGTGAGATTCCAAACGTTGGTGAAGAAGCCCTCAAGGATCTCGATGAATTCGGGGTTGTCCGTGTCGGTGCCGAAGTTCGGGATGGCGACATTCTGGTTGGTAAAGTAACGCCTAAGGGAGTCACGGAATTATCTGCCGAAGAACGCCTGCTGCACGCAATTTTTGGTGAAAAAGCACGTGAAGTTCGCGACACATCGCTGCGGGTTCCGCATGGTGGCGGCGGTATTATTCAGGACGTCAAAATCTTCACCCGTGAAGCTGGAGATGAATTATCTCCTGGCGTCAACATGATGGTACGGGTTTACATCACGCAGAAGCGGAAAATTCAAGTTGGTGACAAGATGGCCGGTCGTCATGGGAACAAAGGGACGGTTTCCGTCGTTGTGCCTGAAGAAGACATGCCATACTTGCCAGATGGTACCCCAGTCGATATTTGCTTGTCGCCAATGGGTGTGCCAAGTCGTATGAACATCGGGCAGGTGCTGGAATTGCATCTGGGCATGGCTGCTCGTAACTTAGGCATTCATGTTGCAACGCCAGTCTTTGACGGTGCCAACGATAAAGACTTGTGGGCAACCGTTAAAGAAGCCGGCATGCCATCTGATGGGAAGTCAGTCTTATATGATGGCCGTACCGGAGAACCATTTGAAAACCGGGTATCTGTCGGTGTCATGTATTACATGAAGCTATCTCACATGGTTGATGATAAGATCCATGCGCGTTCAATTGGACCTTACAGCTTAGTTACCCAGCAGCCTCTTGGTGGTAAAGCTCAGTTTGGTGGCCAGCGGTTTGGTGAAATGGAAGTCTGGGCCCTTGAAGCTTATGGTGCAGCGTATACCTTACAGGAAATCTTGACTTATAAGTCCGATGACGTTGTTGGCCGAGTTAAGACCTACGAAGCCATCGTTAAAGGCGATCCAATTCCAAAGCCTGGCGTACCGGAATCATTCCGTGTGCTTGTCAAGGAATTGCAAGCGCTGGGACTTGATATGAAGGTTCTAGGTGCTGATAAGCAGGAAATCGAATTGCGCGACATGGACGATGACGAAGACGATGTTGTTTCTGTCGATGCATTAGCGAAGTTCGCAGCTCAGCAAGAAGAAAAGAAGGCACACGAAGCCGCAACCCAAGCAAGTGACGGTCAGTCTGCCGACAATAGTACCGACGATAAGAAATAGGAGGTTAGCCCTTTGATTGATGTCAATAAGTTTGAAAGTATGCAAATCGGCTTAGCCTCGCCGGACAAGATCCGCAGCTGGTCTTATGGGGAAGTCAAAAAGCCCGAAACGATCAACTATCGGACCCTAAAGCCTGAGCGGGACGGCTTATTCGATGAACGTATCTTCGGACCGACCAAAGACTGGGAATGTGCCTGTGGTAAGTACAAGCGAATCCGCTATAAGGGAATCGTTTGTGATCGCTGCGGCGTTGAAGTCACCCGGTCCAAGGTTCGGCGCGAACGGATGGGTCATATCGAATTAGCTGCACCGGTGACGCACATCTGGTACTTCAAGGGAATTCCTAGCCGGATGGGTCTGGTACTCGACATGTCGCCACGTTCACTTGAAGAAATCATCTATTTTGCTTCCTATGTTGTGATTGATCCAGGCGATACGCCAATGGAGAAAAAGCAGCTGCTAACCGAACGCGAATATCGCGAAAAGCGGGAAGAATATGGACAGACCTTCAATGCCAAAATGGGTGCTGAAGCCATCAAGGAATTGTTGCAGGATGTTGATCTCGAAAAAGAAGTCGCTGAATTAAAAGAAGACCTGAAATCAGCTCAGGGTCAAAAACGGACCCGTGCGATTCGCCGTCTGGACATTTTGGATGCGTTCAAGGAGTCCGGTAATGATCCGGCATGGATGGTTATGGACACGATTCCTGTTATTCCACCGGATTTGCGGCCAATGGTTCAGCTTGAAGGAGGCCGGTTTGCGACCTCTGATCTAAACGACTTGTATCGCCGGGTCATCAACCGTAACAACCGTCTGAAGCGTCTGCTTGATCTCAATGCACCAAGTATTATCGTGCAAAACGAAAAGCGCATGCTGCAGGAAGCCGTCGATGCCTTGATCGATAACGGTCGGCGCGGACGTCCGGTTACCGGACCTGGTAACCGCCCGCTGAAGTCCTTGTCCCACATGTTGAAAGGGAAGCAAGGCCGATTCCGTCAAAACCTGTTAGGTAAGCGTGTCGATTACTCTGGCCGTTCGGTTATTGATGTTGGCCCATGGTTGAAGTTTTATCAGTGTGGTGTTCCGCGTGAAATGGCCTTGGAACTCTTTAAGCCATTTGTCATGCGCGAACTGGTTAAGCGCGATATGGCAAGCAATATTAAAAATGCTCGCCGGAAGATTGATCGCCAAGATGATGATGTCTGGGATGTCCTCGAAGATGTGATTAAGGAACGGCCAGTCCTTTTGAACCGTGCGCCTACTTTGCATCGACTGGGTATTCAGGCATTTGAACCTGTCTTGGTTGATGGTAAGTCCATTCGCTTGCACCCACTGGTCTGCGAAGCTTATAACGCTGACTTTGATGGTGACCAGATGGCGATTCACGTACCGCTATCTGATGAAGCAATGGCAGAAGCGCGCATGCTGATGCTGGCAGCGCACCACATTTTGGCACCTAAAGACGGCAAGCCAATCGTTACCCCTTCTCAAGACGTTGTGTTAGGTAACTACTACCTGACCATGGAGCAGAAGGGCCGCGAAGGCGAAGGCATGATCTTCAAGGATACCAATGAAGTGTTGATGGCGTTGCAAAATGGCTATGTTCATCTGCACAGTCGTGTCGGGATTGCGGCGAACTCCTTTACGGACAAACCGTTTACTGATGAGCAGAAACAAAAGATTATGGTGACGAGTGTCGGCAAGGCGATCTTTAACGAGATCATGCCAAAAGACTTCCCGTATTTGAACGAACCGACTCAGGACAACATCGTCAATGGTGTGCCGGATAAATACTTCATAGACAAAGGTGAAGACATCCATGCTTATCTTGAAGATGCACCTTTGATCGATCCATTCAAGAAAGGATTCCTGTCTGACATCATTGCCCAAGTCTTCAAGGTTTATAAAGTTCAGCGGACCAGTGACTTGCTGGATGACATGAAGACACTCGGCTATACTCAGTCAACGAATTCCGGTTTGACGGTTGGGATTGCCGACATTACGAACTTGAAGGAAAAGCCAGAGATTGTGGCGGCAGCCCATAAGAAGGTTGCAACGGTTTCTAAGCAGTTCCGTCGTGGTTTAATTACTGACGATGAACGGCATGACCGGGTCATTCAGATCTGGAACGACGCTAAAGATGAAATTCAGCAAAAACTGGTTGATTCTTTTGACCCGAACAACCCAATTTCCATGATGTCCGATTCCGGTGCTCGTGGTAACATCTCAAACTTTACTCAGCTTGCCGGTATGCGTGGTCTGATGGCTGCGCCTAACGGAGGGATGATGGAAGTTCCTGTTATCTCGAACTTCCGTGAAGGTCTAACCGTTATGGAAATGTTCATGTCAACTCACGGTGCACGTAAAGGGATGACCGATACGGCGCTGAAGACGGCTGACTCAGGTTACCTGACCCGTCGTTTGGTTGATGTTGCCCAAGACGTCATTGTTCGCGAAGAAGACTGCGGTACTGATCGTGGGTTGGTTGTTCGTGCAATTCGTGAAGGTAACGAAATGATTGAACCGCTGTATGATCGTTTGGTTGGCCGGTTCACGATGAAAGACGTTCTTGATCCAAAGACTGGCGATGTGCTGGTTAAACGCAATACGCTTATGGATGAAGACATGGCTCAGAAGATTGTGGATGCTGGTGTTGAAGCCGTTACCATTCGTTCGGTCTTTACCTGCAACACGAAGCATGGTGTTTGCCAGAAGTGCTATGGTCGTAACATGGCAACCGGCGAACAGGTTGAAGTCGGTGAAGCTGTCGGGACCGTGGCGGCACAGTCAATCGGTGAACCAGGTACCCAGCTGACCATGCGTAACTTCCATACCGGTGGTGTTGCTGGTGGCGAAGATATCACGCAAGGGCTGCCTCGTGTTCAGGAAATCTTTGAAGCACGGAACCCTAAAGGTGAAGCGGTTATCACTGAAGTTACTGGTGAAGTAACGGCAATTGATGAAAACCCAGCCGAGCATACGCGTGAAATTACCGTCAAAGGTGACACCGATACCCGGACTTACAGCGTGCCATATGCTTCTAGTGTGGCCGTTGCAGAAGGAGATCACATTAACCGTGGCGAACGCTTAACTGGTGGTTCAATTGATCCTAAGCAATTGATCAAGGTGCGCGATGTGATGGCAACCGAAAACTACCTGCTTTCTGAAGTTCAGAAAGTTTACCGTATGCAAGGGGTTGACATCGGTGATAAGCACGTCGAAGTAATGGTACGGCAAATGTTACGTAAGATCCGCGTCATGGATCCGGGCGACACGAATATTCTGCCAGGCACCTTGCTCGACATTGCGGACTTCAAGGAAAAGAACACGCAAGCAATCATCAGTGGCGGGATCCCGGCAACGGGTCGTCCGGTCTTGCTGGGGATTACCAAGGCTTCTCTGGAAACTAACAGCTTCTTATCAGCTGCTTCCTTCCAAGAAACCACGCGTGTCTTAACCGATGCATCCATTCGCGGCAAGAACGATCCACTGGTTGGTCTGAAAGAAAATGTCATCATCGGGAAGATCATTCCGGCTGGTACCGGGATGGCCACCTATCGTCACGAGGAACCTAAGAGTGTCGGTACAGTTTCCGACAGTGTTTATTCGATTTCAGACATCGAAAAGCAGATGAAGGAAAAAGACAACCAGCAAAGCGACACTGATAAACAGTAATCGCCTTGTCGGTGGTCAAACTGAAGCATCTGGCCACAAAAGAAGCGGCGTAAGTATCTTGAAAAAGATACTTGCGCCGCTTTTTTATATGCACGCGAGCTGGAACGGTCACGAGCTGCTTACATACCAATCTCTGTGCCAAGGCATACGTTTTGACTTGTACACAAATGACCACGATCAAAAAATGCCAAGGCAATTAGCTGCCAAACTAAAGCAACCGTAACCGATCGCTATATGACTAATCATCGGTAACGTCTCTAAACGGGTAATGAACCAGTGACCGCCAGCGCTGATACAAGCAATTAACGTGATGACCAAGGCAGCTTCTAATTGCAGAACGCCACCTAATAATGCAATCAGTAAAACATCAGCACTGCCTAAACCGTGCGACATCAGTGCTAACCCGCCAACCATGGAACCTAACATCATTAAATTAAACAAATTGCAGGGAAAAACCACAATGATACCAAACCACCAGCCACAAAAATTGATGAGTGAAACGCTGCGTTCATGCCAATCAGCAATGCTAAACATAAGCAAACCGATACTGAGGAAAAAAGGTAACCAGGTCGTACTGCTTATCCCTAAAAGAATCGCCAAAACACAATGAACTGACTGATTAATGCTAGTTAAACGCTTTGTTACGCTGATCACGGTTAGTAAAAATAAAGTTAGAATCAAAGCCACCACCTCACTTCATAGAATAAATTTCGCTAAAAAATGGATGGCGCTTGATAACGATGCAATATGATCGATTTAGCAATATCGACAACGCTTTCGTAACAAAAAGTAAGTAAAATGACAAATGTATTTCTCTTAAAACCTGCATTTTTAAAAACTTTTCAGGCTAAATCGTGGGAGAAAAAAGGCCACGGTTAACCAAAATATTATTTTGGGAAAATATATATTTGATGAGTATTTCATATAAACGCTTCAATATTATAAAAAGTGTTATACAATAATGGTGAGCTTAAGGTTAATTAATACATGCATAATTTATAACTTAATGGCCTCATGGGGAAGGGCCAGACAAATCTTCTAGGAGGAGGAAGAGGAAAATCATGGAGGAGCTAGGTGTCAAGAAAACATGGCACTTCATGTTTAAGGTTGGGGTTTATTTTACCGTGATCCTAGGCATGATCGTGCAACTGCTTTCACCAGCACTGACCCTTGCAGCCGAGAACCCGACACAAGCAGTGACTGGTGCACTCACGATTAAGAACCAAGATGAACAAGGCTCACCGTTAAATGGGGCTAAGTATGAGATTCGCAATGAATCCCATCAAGTTGTGGCAACTAGCAGTATCAGTCAAGACGGGCAAGCAACCATCTCGAACTTGCCAGTCGGAAACTATCTGCCACGGAAACACAGTCTGTCGCAGGTTATACAGCCATTGAACAGACGAAAAACTTTAGCGTCGCAGCTTCTGAGCAAACCACGTTACTGTTTAAGAGCCGTGCATCTGCCACGATTGCCAGTAACAGTGAGCGTTCAGCTTCGTCGTCAGCAAAGGCGGCAACTCCGGGCACTCATGCAAGCGCAGCAGCAGAGACAAACGATGATGTTAAATTGCCCAATATTTTCACTAATGTTGTTTTAAAAGACGGCAATGGGCAACCATTAGGTACAGAGATTGAGCAGCAGAGTACAGTCAAGCTGGAGATGACATTTATAATACCGGAAACAAGTACGCCGTTTCCAGCAGGCGCTTCATTTACAACGACGCTGCCAAAAAACCAGATTGACTTTGCCCAAGATGGTAGCGGTGTGTTTGATGGGGACGTAGCTGAATACAGTTTTGACCACACCACTGCTCAGTTGACCATCAAACTATTGAAGGCTGTTAGCTTTGGCTCTTGGAAGGTGAACATCACCACCAACTTTAAGCAGCTCACAGCCAATGACTCACTGGACCAGACACTGGTATTTCACACGAAAGATCACGATACCAAGATCCCAATCAGCTTCAAATCGAATGCGGAGCCTGTGGAGGTAGCTGACCCTAAGGCAACACCGCAAAGTTTCAACCCGACTGGTATTGAAGGTAGTGCTAAGTTTAATTTAAATGGCGCTGAAACTAGTAAGACCGATCCGACTAAATGGGACAGTGATCCAGCTAAGCGATCTAAAAACGCGGACATGGAACTGACCTTGACCGCACAAGGCAGCGGTGAAACCTATCCGAAATCACTGACTTTTAGTGATAGCGATTTGGCGAAAATTAAGGTTTCATCTGCACCCGTGAATGTGTTAGGTGACTTTACCGAAGCCACAAAATCGCTGGTAGCAGGGCGAGATTATCACGCGGTCTTATCCGATGACAAACGTACCGTTAAGATTTATTTGACAGGCGGATTTAAAAAGTCCACTGGCTATCAAGTAGATTACACGGCAAGTATTGATCGTTCTTTGGACGATACCGGTAAAATGGGCAGCGCGTTAGTTGAAGGGTATCGTTTTCTGACCGGTTCGCAAACAAATAACGGGTATGGTTACAAGAGCGCCACGATGCGTAATTCAGGCGTGGCGATCACCAAATCCGGCGATATTACCAACAACTTTCGGGCAATGAACTGGCAGATTGATTGGGACTTTAGCATGGACACGATGAAGGCTGGAGCTACTTTAACCGATCGTTTTGGTAAACAGGTGAATGGAACCGATGATCATGGTCAGCCCAAGATTGAAAAAGACGATAATCAGTCGCTTGATACCCAATCTTTGAAAGTCTTTCAGGTTACGTTCGACCAAAATGCAAATCCCACTGTTTCGAAAGATGATATTGCAAAATATTTCAAATTAACGGATAAAGGTAACGGTGAGTTTACTTTAACTTATCTGGGTGGCGGCGACTTACCTGACAATGCATCATTTCGAATTCAATATCAAACGAAGCTAAAAAATACACCGGAAAACGGCAGTGACATATCCAATATTGTCAATGATCAAAGAAATCATTACACACATGCCACTTATCCCGTTAGATTGCCAAGCGCAATCCAAAAAGTTAGTGGCAAGATTGATGCATATCTTGGGCAAATGACATGGCGGATTAATGCTAATCGAACGTTCCGTAATATGCGCGATGGAAAGATATTTGATTTATTCCCGGATGGGGTCGACAAACTAGATACTGATCCGACTGCCGCCAATATCAATACTATCTCTGGGGAGTATGTGACTAAAGATGATGACGATGGTGCAAATGACGGTATTTTAGTTTACGCACAGGATCCAGATGGGAATCGAACCTTACTGAAACCGGAAACCGACTATACCATGAGTACTAACGATGGCGATGTTCAGACTGCTGTCAAACAATACAACGATAAAGACAAGATCGGTCAAATCGATGCTAATGGTCAAGAAAAGGGAATTCGTGGATTTGTCGTGACACTCAAAGGCAAGTATGCCGAAACCGATTCTCAAATCGTCATTTATACGCATACAAAGCTGGATATGCTGAAGTTGGGGCAAGTTGGTCACGATAACGATGCTTTAGCTAAAGCGCTCAACAATCGCGCCTTTTTCTTCTTTGACCTACCACCAGGTGATGATGAAGTCGCAAGTGGAGGTGGGAGTTCAACACCAACGCCACAAAAAGGTTCCTTCAGCGGTGCCTTGAAGAATTCCTGGAGTGATGCACCAGACACGCAGTATTGGGGTGTGTTGGTCAATCAGCTAGGCCTTAAATATGGTCATTTGCATTTGACTGACATTTTGCCGCGATTCGATGGGGTTAATTACGAGCTAATTCCTGACTCCATCAAGTTTTATGAAGTCACGGGACCAGATGGCGTTGATCCATCAAATACCGGTGATCCAACGACTTCCGGTGATGTAAAAGAAATCAAAACCAATCCATACTACGGCACTAGTGGCTGGGTATCCACCGCATTAACAGCTGATGATGCTAAACAGCAAAGCTTATTGCCGACCAATCCACCTGATACGTGGCTTAAGAACAATAAAGATCTAACCCAACAATTGGATTTCGATTTTCCCAATATCGACACCGGTCGTGTTTGGGTTGTTTTCAAGACAAAACGTGCTAATCAATGGAACTATAACGATCCTAACTTTACGAACCAAGCAACCGTGACAGACACTAAGACGACAACGACGATTCCAACGTTTAATCCGTCTGCCTCTAAATCGGCGCAGAGTTACTGGACGCCGATTAATAAAACAGTTAGCGAAGATGCCAAGCAGAAGAATGTGCTTAATTGGCATGTTCAACTGGAGAATATTCAAGATAAATACCGACCAATGGTGAATCCAATCATTACGGACACCTTGGAACCCTACGGAAGCGGCGCAGAAATCAATGCCACCAGTTTTAAAGTGACGCTACAAGTCGGTTCAGCAGATGAAGTCACTTTAGATAAAGGAAAAGATTATGACCTTGCCTTGGACGGTAATAACTTCACGGTCACCTTCCATCGAACTTTTGGTAATTTGACACAAACCGATGGCAATCCGTTAAATAACTATCGGGTCAATGTTTATTATGCAACGAGTAGTAAGAATTCAGGAACTGTTGGCAACACAAGTGCGGTTGCGTGGGATGGAAGTCAAACGACTAAAAAACCAAGTGACGGTGTACCTGAAAATGCCAGAATTGCCACTACGAATGGTTTCCTACCTTCATGGGATTCCGGCATCAGTGGTGAAACCATTACCCAACTGGCCAATTTAGTGGTCGAAAAGAAAGATAGCGTTAGCGGCGCACCAATCCCTGGCGTTAAATTCCGCGTCAGTGATGGTACCCACACGTTTGAAGCGACAACTAAATTAGATGCGAATAGCCAAAATTCAACCGCCACTTTCCAAGGCTTACCACTTGGTGATTACACGCTGACAGAACTTAATACGCCAGCAGGTTACAAACCAATGGCACCACAAAAGATTAGATTGAATACCACGTCTGACAGTGGCACCGCGATCCAGACGCAAGAAGTTGAAAATCAACCTTATCAAATCATTTTGACCAAGTATGATAACCGTGCTGAAGGCCAGTCAGAAGCCAACCGCAAACAATATCAGCTTGCCAATGCCACTTACGATTTGATTGATACGGACACCCAGAAGAAATTACTGACAGACTTGAAGACTAACGATGATGGTCAGATCACGGTCGGCACGGCGACAAGTTTTTCAGGTAATTACACGAATGATGACTTTAAGCCAGATTTGAAGGCCGGCCAATATGTGCTTGAAGGGCTTAAGCCGGGGCATTATAAGTTGATTGAACGCGAAGCACCGGAACATTATCGCGGTGATGCCCATGATCAGGCCAATGTCACCAGCGGACCGGATAAGCAACTTTGGATCGACAGTCTTAATGCCGGCAGTGTCACGACAGCCATTAGCGATGAAACGCCAACAGCAACGGTTGCGGCCTACGATCAAAAGAAACCGGGACAGTTGGACCTCAAGAAGCAGGCAGAAACGATTAAGGATGATCACTTCCCAGATCGTCAGCCGATGACAGGGGCAGCGTTTAAGCTTTATCGCTATGGGGATGATGGCAAGCTTGACTATGATAAGTCGTGGCAAGCCACTGTTACCAATTCCGATGGCACCGTTTCGTTTAACGCCAATGATTTATATGAAGGCAAGTATCAATTAATTGAAACCAAAGCACCAGCTGGCTATGTCATTCCAACTGATTTGGCTAAAGGTGTGGACGTTGAGATCACAGGTGACCAAACGCTGAAGTTCCCAACCATTGAGGAACCAGTTTTCCGACGCGCTGTCACTTTGAACAAGACTGATGGTGATTTTGGTAATCCAATTGCTGGGATCACCTATGCCCTTTATCGTGAAAATGGAACCGAGCTTGCTAAAGACCTAGTCACCAACGAAAAGGGCCAAGTCAACTTGCCGTTTAATTTACCGGCAGGCTCGTATTACTTTAAAGAAACTAAGACATTGCCACCATATCGGCCAAATACTGATAAGCATTCATTTACCGTAAAACAAACCGATCAAACACAGACGGCAGCAGCCTTAGCGACTGAGAACAAGCAAAAGCCGATCACTGTCGATGTCACAAACTATCAGGTCAAGACGATTAATGTCAAAAAGGTTGATAGCCAGTATAAGGATCACATGCTGGCCGGAGCAACTTTCCGGTTGACTAACAGTGCCGGCTACAGTCGTGACATCACAACTGGTAAAGACGGCTTGGCTTCATTTGGCGACCTGCTGCTGGGTCATTATTCATTGACTGAAGTAAAAGCACCAGCAGGTTATAAACTCGATACAACCGTTTATCCAATCACTTTGGCTTCTGGTGAAACCCCAAGCGCAATTACGGTGACCAAGGAAATCGCGGATGATCCGTATCAGGTGGCTTTGACCAAGTATGATAATCGCGCTGATAAGTCTGATGATGCAGCAACGCTTAAGAAATACTTGTTGCCGGGTGCCACATATAAACTTGTGGACACCGTGAAGAACAAGACTTTGAAAGCTGGCATGAAGACTAACAGTGACGGCCAGCTGAAGTTTGGCGCGGCAAGCAGTTTTGACACGCCACTCAAAGCTGGTGAGTATGCGGTTGAGGGCTTACAATCTGATCGTGCTTATCGCTTAGTTGAAACTGAAGCACCAAAGCACTATCGCGGGGATGCCAGCGATCAAGCAAACTTGACAACCGGTGCTGAACGTCAGCGCTGGGAAGCAAGCTTACGGGCTGGAAGTGTCAATTTCACAATTAAGACGGATCAGACGCAGCTAAAGGTAACGGCGACCAACCAGAAGAAACCTGGACAGCTAGCCATCAAGAAGCAGGCGGAAACGATCAAAGATGACAAATTCCCTGATCGACAGCCGATGACCGGTGCTGAGTTTAAGCTTTACCGGTACGATGAGGATGGCACTCTTGATCGGGACAAGACTTGGACGACTACCATCACCAATAACGATGGCACCGTCACTTTTAACGATGCCGATCTGTACGAAGGCAAGTACCAGTTAGTTGAAACCAAAGCACCAACTGGCTATGTCATTCCTGATGACTTGGCTAAGGGTATAGATGTGACGATCACTGGTGACCAGACACTCACATTGCCAACGATTGAGGAACCAGTTTTCCGGCGCTCAATCGCCTTGAACAAGACTGACGGGAATTTTGGCAATCCAATTGCTGGGATCACTTATGCCCTTTATCGTGAAGACGGTACTGAATTAGCCAAAGACTTAGTCACAAACGAAAAAGGCCAAGTCAACTTGCCGTTCAACTTACCGGCAGGCTCGTATTACTTTAAGGAAACTAAGACGTTACCGCCATATCGGCCAAACACTGACAAACATCCGTTTACCATTAAACAAACGGATCTAACGCAAACGGCTGCGGATTTGGCAACACAAAACAAGCAGAAGCCGATAACAGTCGGCGTCACGAACTATCAGATCAAAACGTTGAACGTGCAGAAAGTCGATCGCACCTATTCAGATCATGTATTGGCAGGAGCGGTCTTCCGCCTCACTAACAGCACAGGCTACAGTCGCGATGTCACCACCGATGAAAAAGGGATTGCCTCATTTGGCGACCTACTGTTGGGCAATTACTCACTAACTGAAATTAAAGCGCCAAGTGGTTATCGGTTAGATCCAACAGTACATGCGATTACGTTATCTTCAGCGATTACACCAACGCCGATCACGGTGAATAAGCAAATTGCTGATGATCCTTATCAGGTCACCTTGACCAAGTACGATAACCGCGTCAAGAAGACGGATGATGCAGCGACGCTTAAGAAATACTTGTTGCCGAATGCTACGTATAAATTGGTGGACACTGTAACCAACAAGACTTTGAAGGCTGACTTGAAGACCAATGATGACGGCCAGTTGAAGTTTGGAGCAGCAAGCAGTTTTGACACCCCACTTAAGGCAGGCGAATACACCATTGACGGCCTGAAGCCTGACCGGGCCTATCGCCTAGTTGAAACCGAAGCGCCGAAGCATTACGAAGGCGATGCGACTGATCAGAAGGAACACACCAGCGGCGCTCAGAAGGATGCTTGGGAAAAGAGCCTGGCTGCTGGGAGCGTTGACTTTACGATCAAGGCTGATGAAACCCAAGTGAAGTTAACTGCAACCAACCAGAAGAAGCCGGGTCAACTAGCCATTAAGAAACAGGCTGAAACGATCAAGGATGACAAGTTCCCTGACCGTCAGCCGATGACAGGAGCTGAGTTTAAGCTTTATCGTTATCAAGAAGATGGCAAGCTTGATCAAAGTCGTTCATGGCATACTGTTATCACGAATAACGACGGAACGGTTACTTTCAAGGATTTGGATCTGTATGAAGGCAAGTACCAGTTAGTTGAAACCAAAGCACCAACCGGCTATGTCATTCCCGATGACTTGGCTAAAGGCGTGGATGTTGAGATTACTGGCGATCAAACACTGAAGTTCCCAACGATTGAGGAATCCGTTTTCCGGCGCTCAATCGCCTTGAACAAGACTGACGGTAATTTTGGGAACCCAATTGCTGGGATCACTTATGCCCTTTATCGTGAAGATGGAACCGAGCTTGCTAAAGACTTGGTTACAGACGAAAAAGGCCAAGTCAACTTGCCGTTTAATTTACCAGCAGGCTCGTACTACTTTAAGGAAACCAAGACATTACGGCCATATCGACCAAATACGGATAAGCATCCGTTTACCGTTAAGCAAACGGATCTAACCCAGACGGCTAATGCCTTAGCAGCCGAGAACAAGCAGAAGCCGATTGCGGTCAGCGTCACGAACTATCAGATCAAGACGTTGAACGTTCAGAAAGTTGATCGTCAGTACACCGACCATACGCTGGCAGGGGCTATTTTCCGCCTCACCAATAGCACTGGCTACAGTCGCGATATCACAACTGATGAAAAAGGAATTGCCTCATTTGGCGATCTATTGTTGGGTAGTTACTCGCTAACTGAAGTCAAAGCGCCAAGTGGTTATCGACTAGATCCAACGGTACATGCAATCACACTATCCTCAGCGATCACGCCAACGCCAATTACGGTCAATAAGCAAATCGTTGATGATCCGTATCAGGTAACTTTGACCAAGTACGATAATCGTGTCAAGAAGACGGATAATGCAGCGACACTTAAGAAGTATCTATTACCAGGTGCCACGTATAAACTAGTGGACACTGTGACGAACAAGACTTTGAAGGCCGACATGAAGACTAACGATGACGGTCAGCTGAAGTTTGGAGCGGCAAGCAGTTTTGACACCCCACTCAAAGCTGGCGAATACACCGTTGAAGGCCTAAAAGCCGACAACACCTATCGTCTGGTTGAAACTGAAGCGCCGAAGCATTATGAAGGTGATGCGACTGATCAGACCAAGCATACTAGTGGCGCTCAGAAGGATGCTTGGGAGAAGAGTTTAGCTGCCGGAAATGTTGACTTCACGATCAAAGGTAGTCAAACCCAAGTGAAGTTAACTGCAACGAACCAAAAGAAACCCGGACAACTAGCCATCAAGAAACAGGCGGAAACAATCAAAGATGACAAATTCCCTGATCGACAGCCGATGACCGGTGCTGAGTTTAAGCTTTACCGGTACGATGAGGATGGCACTCTTGATCGGGACAAGACTTGGACGACTACCATCACCAATAACGATGGCACCGTCACTTTTAACGATGCCGATCTGTACGAAGGCAAGTACCAGTTAGTTGAAACCAAAGCACCAACTGGCTATGTCATTCCTGATGACTTGGCTAAGGGTATAGATGTGACGATCACTGGTGACCAGACACTCACATTGCCAACGATCACAGAGCCACTTTATCGGCGTACTGCCCAACTAGCTAAAACGGATGGTGACTTTGGCAATCCAATTGCGGGAATCACGTATGCACTTTACAAGGATGACGGTACCGAGCTTGCCAAGGATCTAGTGACAAATAAGGATGGCCAAGTTACGTTACCATTTGATCTGCCAGCCGGACAGTATTACTTCCAAGAGACTGGAACCTTGCCGCCATATCGGCCAAACACTGACAAACATCCGTTTACCGTTAAACAAACGGATCTAACGCAAACAGCAGCTGATTTGGCAGCACAAAATAAGCAGAAGCCGATAACGGTCGGCGTCACAAACTATCAGATCAAAACATTGAACGTTCAGAAAGTTGACCGTCAGTACACGAATCATACGCTGGCAGGAGCTACTTTCCGCCTCACTAACAGCACAGGCTACAGTCGCGACGTCACCACCGATGAAAAAGGGATTGCCTCATTTGGCGATCTACTGTTGGGCACTTACTCGCTAACTGAAGTCAAAGCGCCAAGTGGCTATCGACTAGATCCAACGGTACATGCAATTACGCTGTCTTCAGCGATCACGCCAACACCGATTACGGTCAATAAGCAAATCGCTGACGATCCTTATCAGGTTACCTTGACGAAGTACGACAACCGCGTCAAGAAGACGGATGACGCAGCAACACTCAAGAAGTATCTGTTGCCAGGTGCCACGTATAAACTAGTGGACACTGTAACCAACAAGACCTTGAAGGCTGACATGAAGACCAATGATGACGGCCAGTTGAAGTTTGGAACAGCAAGCAGCTTTGAAACCCCACTCAAGGCAGGCGAATACACCATTGAAGACCTGAAGTCTGACCGGGCTTATCGTCTAGTTGAAACTGAAGCGCCGAAGCATTACGAAGGCGATGCGACTGATCAGAAGGAACACACCAGTGGCGCTCGGAAAGAAGCTTGGGAAAAGAGCTTGGCTGCTGGGAACGTTGACTTTACGATCAAGGCTGACGAAGCCCAAGTGAAGTTAACCGCAACGAACCAGGAGAAGGCAGGTCAGGTTGTCATCACGAAGAAAGCGGACACTACTGGTGATCAACGCTTCCCTGGTAAGATGACAATGATCGGTGCTAAGTTTACGCTGTATCGTTATCGTGAAGATGGTACGGTCGATCATAGTAAGTCTTGGCATGCAACGATTACCAACCAAAACGGAATCGTAACGCTCAGTGATCATGATCTATATGAAGGTAAGTACCAACTGCTTGAAACCCAAGCTCCACGCGGTTATGTCATTCCAGACAACTTGGCCAAAGGAATCGATGTGAACGTCAAGGGCGATCAAAAGATTAGCCTTGACCCAATCATTGAACCTGAATTCACTCGATCCGTTCAGTTGCAAAAGACGGATGGTAATTTTGACAAGCAACTTGGCGGGGTTACCTTTAATCTCTATGGCAGTGACGATCGGGTCCTGGCTAAGGATTTGGTAACGGATCGCAATGGCCAAATCAAGTTGCCATTTAATTTACCGATTGGAACGTACTACTTTGAAGAAACGAAGACCTTACCGAAATATGAACTCAACACCGATAAGATCACCTTTAAAGTCGAACAAACTGATTTGACACAAACGGCCGCTGCATTGGCCAAACTCAATCAACAACAGCCGATCAAGGTCCAGGTGGCAAATTATCAAGTCAATACATTGGTCGTCAAAAAGGTAGATGCGGCGAATACCGATCATGCATTAGCCGGTGCGGTTTTCCGGTTGACCAATGATCAGGGTTATCGTCAGGAAATCACGACCGATGCTAACGGTTTGGCGTCCTTCAACCATCTGAAACTGGGAAGGTACTGGTTAACTGAAATCAAGGCGCCTGCTGGGTACAGCATTAACCCTGATTATGCGCAACCAGTTGCTGTAGAAGTCAAAGCAGGCGACACGATGCAATTAGTCATTGCGGATAAACGGCACACGTTGCCAAGCACTGACGGAACTGGTGGAGCTGGAACTGGATCGGGATCTGAAGCCGGATCTGAAGCTGCCGGTTCTGGAAGCCATGGTAATAACGTTCGTCATGAACAGCCATCACGCCGATTGCTCTTTGGCAGCTTTGGCGATCGTGATACTGTCACCTTAGTTCTATTAGGTATTTTGATTCTGACCATTGCCGGCAGCACCGTGATTTTACGTCGGCGCAAACGTTTATAATCATTAAGTTGGTCGTTACGTTTGGTTAGAGATTCGAAAAAGTTCTGTGAAGCTGCCTTTCGGGGTTGCTTTACAGAACTTTTTTGCTATGGTTGAAGTTAGTCGGTTATTTAGAAATATAACCGTGAAAAGGTTGTCGTTCATACGCTTTTGTTAAAAGTTCACCATTTCAAATGTCAAGTGAATGTTCTATTGTTTTCCTTGACACCAGCGCGCATAGGATAGTACACTATCAAAGGTGCTTTTTTCCAGTTTATTCGGGTTGTCCGGACGTGCTGACTGGGTTAAGAGCCGTCGCCGTTCGGTTGGCCGTTTTTTTATCACAAAAAATGAACCGCCTGGATGTGTGGACTTAAAAAAGATGCAATATAAGGAAGGAGAAGCTTAATGCCTACTATTAATCAATTAGTTCGCCAAGGTCGTAAATCCAAATCAACCAAGTCAGACTCTCCTGCGTTGAACTTCGGTTACAACAGCAAGAAGAAGAGCCTTACCAGTAATCCAGCACCGCAAAAACGTGGGGTTGCTACTCGTGTCGGTACCATGACACCTAAGAAACCTAACTCAGCTTTGCGGAAATATGCTCGTGTTCGTCTGTCCAACTTGATCGAAGTGACAGCTTATATTCCGGGTATTGGCCATAACTTGCAAGAACATAGTGTTGTCTTGATCCGTGGCGGCCGTGTTAAGGACTTGCCAGGGGTTCGTTATCACATCGTTCGTGGTGCGCTTGATACCGCTGGTGTTGACGGCCGGATGCAAGGTCGCTCGAAGTACGGTGCAAAACGTCCTAAGAAGAAGTAAGCAAAATCAGTGCGGATTAGCCGCATGATGATGACAACAAATTTTTAGATCCGCTTTGTGCGGTATAGACAGAATATGCGTCAGCCTAAAAGAAACTCAGGAATCGCTTTGGGTTGCTAGCCGAGCCGGTTTGTGAGCAGCTTGGGCAGACGAATACTTTTAAGAGGAGGCAAAATGCATGCCACGTAAAGGCAGTGTCGCAAAACGTGATGTTTTACCTGATCCAGTTTACAATTCAAAGCTGGTTACCCGTTTAATCAACCACTTGATGATTGATGGTAAGCGCGGGAAGGCATCCACTATTTTATATGATGCATTTGATATGATTAAGAAACAAACCGGGAACGAACCGTTAGACGTTTTTGAAGAAGCAATGAAGAACGTTATGCCGGTCTTGGAAGTTAAAGCTCGCCGTATCGGTGGTTCTAACTACCAGGTGCCGATTGAAGTTCGTCCGGATCGCCGGACCACCTTGGGCTTGCGTTGGATTGTTCAGTATTCGCGTCAACGCGGTGAACACACAATGGACGAACGCTTGGCTAAGGAAATCATGGACGCCGCTAACAACACCGGCGCCGCAGTGAAGAAGCGTGAAGATACCCACAAGATGGCTGATGCTAACCGGGCATTTGCACATTATCGTTGGTAAGATGGTTTGGCTATTATATCCGCGGTTTGGTATATAGTAGCCATTCTTTGTATAAAGCCAGTTGAATCAAGAGAGGAGCAATACGCCACATGGCCAACAAACGTGAATTTCCGTTAGACCGTACCCGTAATATCGGGATCATGGCTCACATCGATGCCGGTAAAACGACCACGACTGAACGGATTTTGTATTATACCGGTAAAATTCATAAAATCGGTGAAACTCATGAAGGAGCTTCACAGATGGACTGGATGCCACAGGAACAGGAACGTGGGATCACCATCACCAGTGCTGCTACCACGGCTTTCTGGAAGGATCACCGGGTCAACATCATTGACACCCCCGGACACGTTGACTTCACGATTGAAGTTGAACGTTCCTTGCGTGTGTTAGATGGTGCGATCACCGTTTTGGATGCCCAATCCGGTGTTGAGCCGCAGACTGAAAACGTTTGGCGTCAAGCGACAACATACGGGGTTCCGCGGTTAGTTTTCGTTAACAAGATGGATAAGATTGGTGCGGATTTTGACTATTCATTGTCAACTTTGCATGATCGGTTGCAGGCAAATGCCCATGCCGTTCAGTTGCCAATCGGTGCCGAAGATAAGTTCGAAGGGGTCATTGACCTGATCGAAATGAAGGCCGACTTGTACGATGAAGATGAACTCGGGACGAAGTGGGATACGGTTGACATTCCTGATGAATATAAGGAAGCTGCCGAAAAAGCCCACAACGAACTTGTCGAAGCCGTTGCTGACGTTGACGATGGCATCATGGACAAGTATCTTGAAGGCGAAGAGATTTCCAATGCTGAATTAAAGGCTGCTATTCGTAAAGCAACCATTAACTTGGAATTCTATCCGGTTTTGGCTGGTTCAGCTTTCAAGAACAAGGGTGTTCAGATGCTGTTGGACGCGGTTATTGATTACCTGCCGTCACCATTGGATGTTCGTCCGTATCATGCAACCGATCCTGATACAGGCGATGCCGTTGAGCTGACCGCTGGTGATGACAAGCCGTTTGCTGCTTTGGCCTTCAAAGTTGCGACTGATCCATTTGTTGGCCGTTTGACCTACATTCGGGTATACAGCGGCACACTGGAAGCTGGTTCCTATGTGTTGAACGCAACAAAAGACAACCGTGAACGTGTCGGCCGTCTGTTGCAGATGCATAGTAATCACCGTGAAGAAATTCCGGAAGTCTTTTCCGGCGATATCGCTGCTGCTATCGGTTTGAAGAATACCACCACAGGGGATTCTTTGACGGATGTTAACCACCCATTGATTCTTGAATCATTGGATGTTCCGGATCCGGTTATCCAGGTTTCCATCGAGCCTGACTCTAAAGAAGACCAAGACAAGCTGGATATCGGTTTGCAGAAGCTCTCTGAAGAAGATCCGACATTCAAGGCTGAGACCAACCCTGAAACTGGTGAAACACTAATTGCCGGCATGGGTGAATTGCATTTGGATATCATGGTTGATCGTCTGAAGCGTGAATTCAAAGTGGCTGCTAAAGTTGGTGAACCACAAGTTGCCTATCGTGAGACCTTTACTAAAGAAGCGTCTGCACAAGGTAAGTTTGTTCGTCAGTCCGGTGGTAAAGGTCAATATGGTGATGTTTGGATCGAGTTCACACCAAACGAAGAAGGCAAGGGCTTTGAATTTGAAAATGCCATTGTCGGTGGGGTTGTTCCGCGTGAATATATCCCAGCTGTTGAACAAGGTCTGAAAGAAGCCATGGCAAACGGTGTCTTGGCTGGCTATCCATTAATTGATGTGAAGGCCAAACTATATGATGGTTCTTACCATGAAGTCGATTCTTCTGAAGCTGCCTTTAAAGTGGCTGCTTCCATGGCGTTACGTAATGCCTCGAAGAATGCTGGCGCCGTGATCCTTGAACCGATCATGCACGTTGAAGTCGTTGCGCCTGAAGAATACCTTGGCGATGTTATGGGCCAGATCACGGCACGTCGCGGTCGCGTTGAAGGTATGGAAGCGCGCGGTAATGCGCAATTGGTTAACTCAATGGTTCCGCTGGCCGAAATGTTTGGCTATGCAACCACCTTGCGTAGTGCAACCCAAGGCCGTGGTACTTTCACCATGACCTTTGACCACTACGAAGCTGTACCAAAGAGTATCCAAGAAGAAATTATCAAGAAAAATGGCGGCGGTGTTGCTACGAAAGACTAGTCTTTCGTGATCACCGACGACAAAAACGGTGTTGCCTGTTCAAGGCAGCACCGTTTTTTATTGAGCGTGAGCGTGAACCGGCGCGCTTAGGGATCGGAGTGTAAGTGGCCTTGGGCGTGATGGTCGGTCTTTGACCATTGCGCCCAAGGTCCTTACACGCAGATCCCTGCGCCGGCGAACGCGTTATGGGCATGAGCTAGAACATAAGCGGCCTTAACCGTGATGGTCGGTATTTGACCATTGCGCCCAAGATCCTTATACGCAGATCCCTGCGCCGGCGAACGCGTTATAGAAAGTGAGTGTGATTTCGCCCGATCTCTAGGCTGGTCAGTACATTATGAGCGTGGAAGACTTCTTGAGATGATTGACGGCACGTTTTTTGAACGCGTATGATACTGTTATTATTAGGTGACGTTAGGAAGTGGCGCAACGTGTCAAGCCAGGAACGAATTGTAACGATTATGCTGCGACTCATGCGAGGAGAGGTATTAAACAAACAAACCTTAATGCACGAGTTTAATAAAGATGAGTCTTCCATTCGGCGTGATATTAGTGTCATTAAACGGATGTTCGATGACGTGATGGATGAGCCGGATGTATTTGTCGCAAGTACCACGGGTGATTATCGCTTCAAGTCAACTGTACTATCAACTGGCCACAGTCCCTTAAATGACGGGCAGTTATTAGCAATGACGCTGATTTTGACCGCAAGTCGGGGCTTGGCAACTTCCGAGATGAAAACGCTACTTCACCAGTTGCTGCCTGAAGGGCCGGAGCATCGAAGCCTAAGCGATGTGGTACGAAATCCGATCTTCGAGTATAAAGGGGTACCAAAAGTAGCACTCACAGCACGGTTGGCACGTTTGAGTCAGGCGATTTTGAAGCATGAGACCATTAGCTTCGATCATACTTATCATGGCGTAACCCGTCATTTTGATCGGCGCCTACCAACTGGATTATATTTTGGCGACTTATTTTTTTATCTCATTATTGATGGTAGTGACGAGCAGCCTGATGATCCGGACAATGGTCAGTTTGTGCGCTTTCGGCTTGATGATATGAGCCATATTACTTACCATGGACGTCAACCGCAACATGCCTATGAAGCACGTTTTCGCGGCGGCCGGTTACAAAAACACACATGGTATCCATACTTAGGCAAGCCAATTAATCTGGAAATCCTGTATGGCTATGACCCGCGTTTTGTCCTTGATCGTTTTCCGGATGCCATCGTTCATGATGAAAAAGTCGATGAGCAGCCAACGTCCAAGAATCCTTACGCGCAAAAGTTCTACCACATCACCATTCCGGTTAATGATGGCTTTGGCATTCGTATGTGGTTGCTAGGACAGGCAGGGTTAGTCAAAGTGCTTGCGCCAAAGTATATTCGTGATTATGTCATTCGCGGTTTAGAAGAAGGTTTGGCACATTATCGGCATGAAGAAAGGAATCGTTTGCGCTAGGAAGTTCACATAACGCCTTAAGAGCATACTTTTAAACACACTGTCTATTGAAACAGATGGTGTTTTTTTAATCGGCGGTTTGGAAAGAAGGCAAGCTAACCAGCAACATTTTTGATTTATGTGGGTAACTGTCACAGGTAATTCGTGGCAATTTAGGCTTGAAAATGCGGGCATGAAAAGGTACCGTTAAGTTGTAAATAATAATCATTCTAAAAATGGAGGGAATATTATGAGCTTTATTGGACAGCATTTACCGGACTTTTCATTGACCGCCTATCAAAATGGGGATTTTCACACGGTGACAAATAAGGATTTGCAAGGTAAGTGGGCAGTAATCTGTTTCTACCCAGCTGACTTTTCATTTGTTTGTCCCACAGAACTAGGCGATTTGCAGGATCACTACGATCGTTTTAAAGCTGCAGGAGCCGAAATCTATTCCGCTTCTGAGGATACCGAATTTGTGCATATGGCATGGGCAGAGACGAGTCCGACGATCAAGAAAATTCAGTATCCGATGCTTGCCGATCCGGCTGGTAAACTGGCAACGGCGCTGGATGTTCGGGATGAAGCGAGTGGTCAAGCGTTCCGCGGCACCTTCATTATTGACCCGGATGGCGTGATTCAAGCTTATGTCGTTAACAACTTCGGCATCGGTCGTAACGCTGACGAAATTTTGCGGACGCTTCAGGCAGCACAATTTGTTGCCGCTCACGGTGATCAGGTTTGCCCAGCGAACTGGCAGCCTGGCGAGAAAACCTTGAAGCCGGGTGCTGACTTGGTTGGCAAACTTTAATTAAAGGGAATTATCTAATTGTGAATGCTCCGGTCAGGATATATTCACGCAAAAAGGAATCGCAACGGTCAGCTGCGATTCCTTTTTGCGTGAAGTCATATAACCCGAGCTAAAGAACAAGAATACATCAGAGCCTGGATCAGTAGCTAAGGCAAAACAAGATCGCCACAGTCAAAAGTGCTGATCGATATCAATATCCTGTTCTCCGCGCGAGTGTTTGAAATCGCCACTAACAAAGGAGAAGACCGTCAAAACGCCTGCTAAAACGAGAATTGCCAATGTCAAAAGCAAGGTTTCGGTACCACGATCGTGTAAGACCAACAGCTGCCGTAAAATGGCCGTCATCGAAATGAGAATGAGATAACGAATCGGAATATGGTGCCCCTCTTCAATGTAGCGAATCAGCATAATGACAAATTCAAACAGCATAAAGAAACTCGTGACTTCCTGAATGACCTTGCCGAATAGGTCAGCCGATAACGGTCGAAGGATTAAACTCCCAATGTCGATAATGTAGCGTAACATGAAGATGACGACAACAATAGCGAGCAGACCGAGCAAAAGATCCAAGGCTACGTTGATAAACTTTTTATAGTGATCGAATTTCATGGCATGCTCCTTAATCAAATCGAATACTGGATTTAATTTGAATGTAGCACATACAGCTGATCAGTAAAACAAGTTTGCTTTTCTCAGCATCAAGCGCACAAACTTTTTTGTGCAAATCGAAAGAAAACCTTGTAATGGCGGGGGAGTTTTTGTATACTATCAAGAGTGCTGTTTCTCAAAGGGGATAACTATGCACTTGGTTCCAGAGATGAACCAGAGTAGCGTGGATGTGAGAGGTTGCGACACGCCCGGCCGCTTTGCCACGGTGGCGAGTTGGTAATTTTCACGGAGCTAGTCTACTAACTGATAATAGACGAAGGAGGTCACACAATGGCAAAACAAAAGATTCGGATCCGGCTTAAGGCTTATGAACACCGGATTCTCGATCAATCCGCAGACAAGATCGTTGACACTGCAAAGCGTACAGGCGCAACAATTTCAGGTCCGATCCCTCTGCCAACGGAACGTACAATTTACACGGTTTTACGTTCCCCACATAAGTACAAGGATTCACGTGAACAATTCGAAATGCGGACGCACAAACGTCTGATTGATATTGTTAACCCAACACCGAAGACAGTTGATGCTTTAATGAAGCTCGATTTGCCAAGCGGCGTCGATATCGAAATTAAATTATAATTCTTAGAAAATAGGAGGTGTACCCATGGCACGTAAAGGAATCTTAGGCAAAAAAGTTGGCATGACGCAGGTCTTCACCGATAACGGCGAACTTGTTCCCGTTACTGTAATTGACGTAACACCCAACGTTGTAATGCAAGTCAAGACCGTTGAATCTGATGGTTACGAAGCAGTTCAGTTGGGCTACGGCGATATGCGTGAAGTCTTGACGAATAAGCCAAGCGTCGGTCACGCCAAAAAGGCTGACACGACCCCTAAGCGCTTCGTTCGCGAAATCCGCGATGTAGCGCTTAGTGATTATGAAGTCGGCAGCGAAGTTAAAGCTGACGAATTCGCAGCAGGCGACATTGTGGACGTCACCGGTACTTCCAAAGGTCATGGTTATCAAGGTAATATCAAGAAAGATGGTCAGTCCCGCGGCCCTATGGCACACGGTTCTCGCTACCATCGTCGTCCAGGTTCACTTGGAGCTATCATCAACAAAGTCTTCAAGGGTAAGAAACTTCCTGGCCGGATGGGTAACCATACCCGCACCATGCAAAACCTGCAAGTCGTTGCCGCCGATACAGAACACAATGTCCTGTTGATCAAAGGCAATGTCCCAGGTGCTAACAAGTCCTTTGTTACAATCCGTTCTGCTGTTAAAGCAGCTAAATAATACGAAGGGAGGACAATAACTAATGGCTAACGTTACTTTATATAAGCAAGACGGCTCAGAAAACGGCACGGTTGAACTCAACGATGCAATCTGGGCAGTCGAACCAAATGAAAACGTCGTGTTTGACGCAGTTGTGATGCAACGCGCTTCCCTTCGTCAGGGTACTCACGCCGTTAAAAACCGTTCCGCTGTTTCAGGCGGCGGTCGTAAGCCTTGGCGCCAAAAGGGTACCGGTCGTGCCCGCCAAGGTTCAATCCGCAGTCCACAATGGCGCGGCGGTGGGATCGTCTTTGGCCCGACACCACGCAGCTATGCTTACAAGCTGCCTAAGAAGGTTCGGCGCTTGGCGATTAAATCCGTACTTTCACAAAAAGTTCTCGATGGCGATCTGGTCGTTGTTGATGGCTTGAGCTTTGATGCTCCAAAGACCAAGGCATTTTTAAATGTCTTGGACGGACTCAAAGTCAACGATAAGGCACTGGTTGTGCTTGAAGATGGCAATGATGTTGCTGCCAAAGCTGCACGTAACCTGCCGAATGTGAAAGTTGTTCCTGCAGAGGGTATCAACGTCTTGGACGCTGTTAACTACAAGAAATTGATCTTAACCCAATCTGCGCTCCAAAAGATTGAGGAGGTGCTTGCATAATGGAAGCACGCGATATCATTTTACGTCCGATCGTCACCGAGCAATCGATGGCTGAAATGGACAACCGTAAATACACATTCGAAGTTGCAATTCATGCAACAAAGCCCCAAGTTCGCAAAGCAGTTGAAGAAATCTTCGGCGTGAAGGTTGTTAATGTCAACATTGCAAACGTTCGCGGCAAGAAGAAGCGCCAAGGTCGTTACGAAGGCATGACGCGTCGTCGTCGTAAGGCCTTGGTTGCCTTGAGCGCCGATTCAAAAGAAATCAAGATCTTCGCTGATGAAGATAACGATAACAAGTAACAAAAATTTGTTATAGGAGGTTAAACACGTGGCGATTATTAAGTACAAACCAACAAGCAATGGCCGGCGCAACATGTCCGGCTCAGACTTTGCTGAAATCACCAAGACAAAGCCTGAAAAGACTTTGCTGGTCAGCCAAAGCCATACAGCAGGGCGCAATGCTCACGGACACATCACAGTGCGTCATCGTGGCGGTGGTCACAAACAGTTTTATCGTGTGATCGACTTCAAGCGCAATAAAGACAATATGGCCGCAACGGTTAAAGCAATCGAATACGATCCAAATCGGACCGCTAACATTGCATTATTGCATTATGAAGATGGGGTTAAGTCCTACATCTTGGCACCAAAGGGACTTAAGGTTGGCGATAAGGTTTACTCCGGTGACGATGTTGACATCAAAGTCGGCAACACATTGAAGTTAAAGAATATCCCAGCTGGTACCACCATCCATAACATTGAACTTAAACCTGGCAAAGGCGCACAACTAGCACGTTCTGCCGGCGTTTCCGCTCAGTTACTGGGTAAGGATAATGATAAGTACGTTACCATCAAACTTGCTTCCGGCGAAGTTCGCTTGGTATTAGCCGAGAACCGTGCGACTATCGGTGCGGTTGGTAACGAACAACACGAATTGATTAGCATTGGTAAAGCTGGCCGTAAGCGCTGGTTGGGCTTCCGTCCGACTGTTCGTGGGTCAGTTATGAACCCTAACGATCACCCGCATGGTGGTGGTGAAGGTAAAGCACCAATCGGTCGTCCGTCACCATTATCACCTTGGGGCAAGAAGACCTTGGGTAAGAAGACCCGGGATCACAAGGCTAAATCCGAGAAATTCATCGTTCGTCACCGCAAGACGAAGTAAACACATTGAAGTGTTACATCGATTAAAGGAGGTCACACAATGGGTCGCAGTCTTAAAAAAGGACCTTTTGCCGACGCTCATCTCCTGAAGAAGATTGAAGCGCAGGCAGATAACGACAAGAAGACCGTTATTCGTACATGGTCGCGTCGTTCTACTATTTTTCCAAGTTTCATTGGCTACACCATCGCCGTTTACGATGGTCGCAAGCATGTCCCGGTTTTCGTGAGTGAAGACATGGTTGGTCACAAGTTAGGCGAATTTGTTCCTACGCGTACCTTCCGCGGTCACAACACCGATGACAAGAAGACAACAGCACGCTAGAAAGGAGCACAACATTCATGGCTGATCAAATTACGTCTGCAACGGCAACGGCCAAGACGGTTCGGATTGCTGCTCGCAAAGCGCGCTTGGTAATCGACTTGATTCGTGGTCGCGATGTTGCTGAAGCACTGGCGATTCTTGAGTTCACACCTCGTTCCGGTTCTCCGATCATCGAAAAGGTACTCAAGTCTGCTATTGCTAATGCAGAACATAACTATGACTTAGATGCACAAAACCTTTATGTAAGCAAAGCTTATGTCAACGAAGGCCCGACCCTCAAACGGTTCCGTCCTCGTGCTAAGGGGAGCGCATCACCGATCAATAAACGGACAAGCCACGTTACCGTGGTTGTATCCGAAAAAGAAGCATAAGGAGGGATAACGCGTGGGTCAAAAGATTAATCCAACCGGTTTCCGTGTCGGTGTCATCCGTGACTGGGATGCCAAGTGGTATGCAGACAAAGACTTTGCTGACTACTTGCATGAAGACATTGAAATCCGAAACTTCATCAATAAGAAGCTGCAAGATGCTTCAGTATCACGTATTGAAATTGAACGTGCTGCAAAGCGCGTCAACATTTCCGTTCATACTGCTAAACCGGGTATGGTTATCGGTAAAGGCGGTTCTGAAGTTGAAAACTTGCGCAAGCAGCTCAATAAGCTGACTGGTCGCCAAGTTCACATCAATATTGTAGAAATCAAAAAACCTGATTTGGATGCCAAGCTTGTCGGCGAAAACATCGCGCGTCAGCTTGAACAACGGATCGCATTCCGTCGTGCAATGCGTCAAGCAATGCAACGTACCATGCGTGCCGGTGCTAAGGGAATCAAAACCCAAGCTTCCGGTCGTTTAAACGGTGCTGACATTGCACGTCGTGAACATTACAATGAAGGTTTAGTTCCGCTGCATACCTTGCGTGCCGATATCGACTATGCATGGGAAGAAGCAGCAACGACTTATGGCCGGATCGGGATCAAAACCTGGATCAATCGTGGTGAAATTTTACCTGAAAAGCCACAGCAAAATAATGCGAAAGGAGGGAAATAATCAATGTTAGTACCTAAGCGTGTCAAGCATCGTCGTGAATTCCGTGGGAAGATGCGCGGTGCAGCCAAGGGCGGCAAGAACGTTGACTTCGGCGAATATGGTTTGGAAGCATTGGAATCCCATTGGATCACCAACCGCCAGATCGAAGCAGCGCGTGTTGCAATGACCCGTTATATGAAGCGTGGTGGGAAAGTATGGATCCGCATTTTCCCTCACAAGTCCTACACCAGTAAAGGTGTCGGCGTCCGGATGGGTAATGGTAAAGGTGCACCAACTGGATGGGTTGCAGTCGTTAAACGTGAAAAGATCATGTTTGAAGTCGGCGGCGTGTCCGAGGCAGTCGCAAAGGAAGCTTTGCGTTTAGCATCCAACAAACTCCCAATCCGCACCAAGATCGTTTCACGCGAGGAAGTAGGTGGGCAATCAAATGAAGGCTAAAGAAATTACTGCATTAACCACTGCTGAGATGCTCGACAAAGAGAAGCAATATAAAGAAGAACTGTTCAACTTGCGCTTCCAACAGGCGACTGGCCAATTGGAAAACACCGCTCGCTTGAAGCAAGTTCGGAAAAACATTGCACGGATCAAAACGGTCCTTCGGCAACAGGAACTCAATAAATAATCGGAAAGGAGACATTTACCTTGGCAGAACGTAATTCTCGTAAAGTTTATCAAGGCCGCGTGGTCTCGGATAAAATGGACAAGACCATCACCGTGGAAGTCAGCACATATAAAACACACCCTGTTTATGGCAAACGGGTTAAGTATTCCAAGAAGTTTTATGCGCATGACGAAGACAATAGCGCTAAAGTTGGCGATATTGTCCAAATCGCGGAAACTCGTCCTTTATCACGCAATAAGCGTTTCCGTTTATTGAATATTGTCGAAAAGGCAGTTATCATCTAATCATTTTTAGAGTGAAAGGAGGACCAAATCCGTGATTCAGCAAGAAAGTCGTCTTAAAGTAGCAGATAACTCAGGCGCGCGCGAAATCCTTGTCATTAAGGTACTTGGTGGTTCATACCGCAAGACCGGTAATATCGGGGACGTTGTTGTCGCAACTGTAAAACAAGCAACACCAGGTGGCGTTGTCAAGAAGGCTGATGTTGTTAAAGCTGTGATTGTTCGTACCAAGTCAGGCGCTCGCCGTGCTGACGGTTCCTACATCAAGTTCGATGAGAACGCAGCTGTCATCATCAATGCTGACAAGAGCCCACGTGGGACTCGTATCTTTGGACCTGTGGCACGTGAATTGCGTGACGGCGATTTCATGAAGATCGTCTCCTTAGCGCCCGAAGTGCTTTAATCATTCTGACCAAATAGGAGGTGCGATACATGAAGTTCAAAACTGGTGACAAAGTGCGGGTCATGCGCGGCAAAGATGCCGGCAAAGAAGGCCAGATCACGAAAGTCCTCAAGAGCGCTGACAAAGTCGTTGTTGAAGGCATCAACATGATCAAGAAGCACCAGAAGCCGAACAATACGAATCCGCAAGGCGGTATCATCGACAAAGAAGCACCTATTCACGTTTCAAACGTGATGCTTCTGGATCCTGAAACCAACAAGCCGACTCGCATCGGTTCTGAAGTTAAAGATGGCAATAAAGTGCGGATTGCTAAGAAGTCTGGCACCGCAATCGATAAATAATAGGGAAGGAGGACAAACTTTTTCATGGAGAATCGTCTTGAAGAACGTTATAGCAAAGAAATCGCCCCTGCATTGGTAAGCAAGTTCAACTATAAGAGCACCATGCAGGCACCTAAGATTGAAAAGATCGTTTTGAACATGGGTGTTGGTGATGCAACTCAGAATGCTAAGTTATTGGATGAAGCGGTAGAAGAATTGACGCTAATCTCTGGCCAGCATCCGCTGATCACCAAGGCCAAGAAGAGTATTGCCGGTTTCCGCTTACGTGAAGGTATGCCAATCGGCGCCAAGGTAACATTGCGCGGCGAACGCATGTATGATTTCTTAGATAAGCTGATCAATGTTTCCCTGCCGCGTGTTCGTGACTTCCACGGTATTTCCCCAAAGTCCTTCGATGGCCGCGGGAACTATACATTGGGTGTTAGAGAACAACTGATCTTCCCAGAAATCGATTACGATAAGGTTAATCGGGTTCGTGGGTTGGATGTTGTGATTGTTACAACGGCAAATACTGATGAAGAGGCACTCGAGTTGCTCACGCAAGTCGGGATGCCATTCGCCAAATAAGGGAGGTCCGCTACTTGGCTAAGAAGTCAATGATCGCTAAAAACAAACGGCCTGCAAAATTTGCAGTCCAGGAATATACGCGGTGCCAACGGTGTGGCCGTCCGCATTCCGTATATCGTAAATTCAAACTCTGCCGGATTTGCCTTCGTGAGTTAGCACATGCCGGCCAAATTCCAGGCATGCGCAAAGCTAGCTGGTAATCACTAGACAAAGGAGGTTAAATCAATGGTCTTGACCGATCCAATCGCAGATTACTTGACCCGGATCCGTAACGCTAATATGGTGCGTCACGAATCCTTGGTCGTACCTGCATCAAAGATGAAGAAAGACATTTCTGAGATTCTTAAACGTGAAGGGTTCATCCGTGACTACGAAGTTATCGATGATGACAAGCAAGGCGTGATCCGCATTTTCTTGAAGTATGGTAAGAACAATGAACGGGTTATTTCCGGCTTGAAGCGGATTTCCAAACCGGGTTTGCGCTCATACGTTAAGAGTGATGCTGTTCCTAAGGTTTTAAACGGTTTAGGGATTGCAATTATCTCAACTTCCGAAGGTGTTATCACCGATAAGGAAGCTCGTGCCAAAAACGTTGGCGGCGAAGTACTCGCTTACGTTTGGTAATTCATAACATCAAAAAGGAGGTGCCGATAAGTGAGTCGTATTGGTTATAAAGTCATCAAAGTCCCAGCCGGTGTTACTGTTACCAAAGATGGTGACAATATTACGGTTAAGGGCCCTAAAGGCGAATTGACCCGTCATTTTGCCCCGGAAATCGAATTACATCAGGAAGGCGACGAAATTAATTTCACCCGTCCCGATGATTCCTACAAGGCCATCCATGGTACGATGCGTGCCAACTTAAACAACATGGTCGTTGGGGTTACCGAAGGCTATAAGAAAGAAATGAAGCTGGTTGGTGTTGGATACCGTGCGCAGAAGCAAGGCGAAAAACTTGTTTTGAACGTCGGTTACTCACATCCAGTTGAAATGACCGCGCCAAAAGGTGTTACTGTTGAAGTCCCAAGCACCACTCAGATCATCATCAGTGGGATCTCAAAACAGGTTGTTGGTCAATTCGCAGCCGTTGTTCGTTCCGTCCGTGCACCTGAACCTTATAAGGGTAAAGGTATTCGTTATGTTGACGAACATGTCCGTCGTAAGGAAGGTAAGACTGGTAAGTAGTCGTAACCTTCAACAAATTTAACAAGAGGTGAACATTGTGATTTCAAAGCCAGATAAGAATAAGACTCGGCAACGGCGTCACGCCCGCGTACGAGGCAAGATTTCTGGTACGAGCGAGCGCCCACGCTTGAACGTTTTCCGTTCCAATAAAAACATCTACGCGCAATTAATTGATGACGTAGCGGGTGTGACGCTAGCAAGTGCCTCCACTCTTGATAAGGACATTAAAGATCCTGAAAACAAGACTGACGCGGCTGCTCAGGTTGGTGCATTAATCGCCAAGCGTGCAGTTGCAGATGGTCATAAAGTTGTGGTCTTTGACCGTGGTGGTTATCTGTACCATGGTCGCGTTGCCGCTTTAGCTGAAGCAGCACGTGAAAATGGCCTCGAATTCTAGAAAAAAGGAGGATAACCAACACATGGCATCATTTATCGATCCAAACCAATTGGACTTAGAAGACCAGGTCGTTGCCATCAACCGGGTTACAAAGGTTGTTAAAGGTGGTCGCCGTCTACGGTTTGCAGCAATTGCAATCGTTGGCGATAAGAACGGTCACGTCGGCTTCGCAACCGGCAAAGCCCAAGAAGTACCTGAAGCAATCCGTAAAGCTGTTGACGCAGCTAAGAAGAGCCTCATTGAAGTGCCAATTGTCGGCACCACGATTCCTCATGAAGTAATCGGCCACTTCGGCGCTGGTGAAGTTTTACTGAAGCCTGCTGAAGAAGGTTCTGGGGTTGCTGCTGGTGGCGCTATCCGTTCCGTTATGGAACTTGCCGGAATTGCTGATATCACCAGCAAATCCCTTGGCCGTAACACGCCAATCAATATGATTCGGGCAACAATGGATGGACTTACACAGTTGCGCACCCGCGAACAAGTTGCTGAATTACGCGGCGTTTCTGCGTCATCGCTTGAAGACTAGGAGGTAAACACATGGCTCAATTGAAGATTACTTTGACCCGTAGTGCTGCCCACCGTCTTCCTAAGCAACGTAAAATTGTGAAGGAATTAGGCTTAAATCGGGTGAACAGCTCGGTGATTAAACCAGACAACGCAGCCACTCGTGGTGCGATTTTCCAGATTTCACACTTGGTTTCGGTTGAAGAAATCAAAGATTAATACATTATTTCGACAAGGAGGTGCCCAAGAGTATGCAATTGCACGAATTAAAGCCGAGTGTCGGCTCCCGTCATGCCCGCAAGCGTCTGGGCCGTGGTACTTCTAGCGGTCAAGGTAAGACAGCTGGTAAAGGGACAAAAGGTCAATTGGCACGACAAGGCGGCAAGACGCGTCTTGGCTTCGAAGGTGGCCAGATGCCATTATTCCGCCGGATGCCAAAGCGCGGTTTCAACAACATTAACCGCAAAGAATATGCAATCGTTAACCTTTCCGATCTTAATCGCTTCGATGACGGCGCTGAAGTTACACCAGCAGCCTTGATCGATGCCGGTATTGTTAAGAACGAAAAGAACGGTGTTAAGTTGCTGGCAGACGGTAAACTTGAGAAAAAATTGACCATTAAGGTTGCAAAAGCTTCAACCGCAGCAAAAGCTGCCGTTGAAGCAGCTGGCGGTTCGATTGAGGTGATCTAATGCTGAGGACCCTAAAAAACGCGCTCAAGGTCAAAGACATCCGTAACAAGATCCTCTTCACTTTAGCGGTTTTATTGGTCTATCGATTAGGTACACTGATTGCGGTTCCCGGTGTTAATGCCAAGGCGCTGCAGTCAATCGGCTCGACAGGCTTGATCTCACTGCTGGATACTGTCAGTGGTGGCGGATTGGCACAATACTCCATCTTTTCGATGGGGGTTTCGCCGTATATTACGGCACAAATTGTGGTTCAGCTGCTGCAGATGGATATCGTTCCGAAATTTGTCGAGTGGAGCAAGCAAGGGGAAGTCGGTCGGCGTAAGCTGAATCAAGTTACTCGTTATCTGACCATCGCTTTTGGGTTCTTTCAGGCAATTGGGATTACGGCCGGCTTTCAAACGTTAAGTTCGATGGGCTTGGTTAAAAATCCGTCCGTTAGTACCTATATCACAATCGGTATCATCCTTACCGGCGGCACAATGTTGCTAACGTGGATGGGTGAACAGATTACTGATAAAGGCCTTGGTAACGGGGTTTCGCTGTTGATCTTCTCCGGGATTGTGGCACGCCTGCCTTCAGGTCTCCAAGAGTTATATCGAGATAACGTTCAGGTATACTCTGGTTCTGAAATCTGGAAAGGAATTGCATTTTTAGCAGCTTTGGCAGTCATCGTGATCCTGGTTATCACGTTTGTCACCTGGGTGCAGCAAGCTAATTATAAAATTCCAATTCAGTACACTCGGCGCGTTACCAGCGCGGGCAGCAACAGTTACCTACCGCTTAAAGTTAACGTTGCCGGTGTTATCCCGGTTATTTTTGCGAGTTCCTTTATTGTGACGCCGCAAACAATTTTAATGGCTTTTCAGAAGAATCATGGGACTGACGGATGGTATCAAGTCATGACTAATATCTTCAATATGCAAAAGCCAGCCGGAACTGCGATCTATACGCTTTTGATTATTCTGTTCACGTTCTTCTATGCGTTCGTTCAGGTTAATCCCGAGAAGGTCGCAGAAAACTTAACCAAACAAGGCAGCTATATTCCCGGTGTTTGGCCGGGTAAGGAAACCGAGAATTATATCTCACGGCTACTCATGCGCTTATCAACAGTGGGTGCTTTGTTCCTTGGTTTGGTTGCCTTACTGCCACAACTGGCTGCCAACATTTGGGGGCTGCCGCAATCAATCGGACTTGGTGGTACGAGCCTGTTGATTGTTGTCATGACCGCTATTGAATTGGTTCGCCAATTGGACGGCTTACTCATGAAGCGTGAGTACGTCGGATTTATTCGCGGCGATTTGGTTAAGAACGATAAGAAGTAAACGATATCAGAAGTCAGCCATTTTCAAAGGTTGACGCGTTAAAAGCAGCGTACAAACTGGCAAGTAGTTTCAGCGTTAAATTGTTTAGAAGCTGTTCACAGCAGTTTTAAATACATGCCAGCGCGTACAATTAGAGGAGGATGCAACGTGAATCTCATTTTAATGGGACTTCCCGGTGCAGGGAAAGGCACGCAGGCAGAACGGATTGAGGATACTTATCCGATAGCACATATTTCCACCGGAGATATGTTCCGAGCCGCGATGGCTGCTGGCACAGCATTAGGTAAGGAAGCAAAAGGCTTTATTGATAAAGGTCAACTGGTACCCGACTCGGTTACCAATGGCATTGTCAAGGAACGCCTTGCTGAGTCCGATACCGATGCGGGCTACATGCTTGACGGCTTTCCGCGCACCATCCAACAAGCAGAGGCACTCGAAACGATCACAGCTGATCTTAAGAAGCCGTTAGATGCTGTTATCAATATTGATGTTGCGCCTGCAAAGTTAGTTGACCGCTTGTCTGGTCGGTTTATCTGTAAGACATGTGGTGCAACTTATCACAAAATCTACAACCCGCCAAAGGTTGCCGGCACATGTGATCGCTGTGGCGGCCACGAATTCTTCCAACGCGAAGATGATAAGCCGGAAACCGTTAAAAACCGTCTTAAAGTAAACATCGAGATGAATACGCCATTATTAGACTTCTACCAAAAGAAGGGGTTGCTCCACACTGTTAATGGTGATCAAGACATCGATAAGGTGTTTGCAGATATTAAGACGATTTTGGCTGCTGTGGCAAAGTAAGTGCTTGGACGATTGCACGCCCCTCATGACTGTTTTCAAAGTCGAAGAATTATGGTACAATATCGCGGTATGCGGTGAGTGCCAATCGGCCTCACCCTTTTCGCGCGTTAATAGAACCAATAATTTTTAGGAGGAAACACTTCGTGGCAAAAGACGATGTAATTGAGATCCAAGGCACCGTGACGGATACCCTACCCAACGCGATGTTCAAAGTCAAGCTTGAAAATGGTGCCGAGATCCTCGCCCATGTTTCCGGTAAAATTCGGATGCACTACATTCGCATTTTACCAGGTGACAAGGTGACGGTTGAACTTTCACCTTATGATTTGACCAAGGGCCGGATCACATACCGTTTCAAGTAGTTGCCAACTCAAGGAGGCTAAATTCTCATGAAAGTACGTCCATCTGTTAAAAAGATGTGCGAGCACTGCAAAGTGGTCCGTCGTAAGGGTCGGGTCATGATTATCTGCTCTGCAAACCCAAAGCATAAGCAACGCCAGGGATAATATAAATTAAAAAATAGGAGGTGTCATTGTACATGGCTCGTATCGCAGGTGTCGACTTACCACGTGGTAAGCAAATTGTCATTGCCTTAACTTATATCTATGGTGTCGGCAAGACAACCGCTCAAAAGGTTCTCAAGACTGCCAGTGTTCCGGAAGATGTTCGTCAAGATGACCTGACCCCAGAACAAGAAGACAAGATTCGTGCAGCTTTGGACTCATACAAAGTTGAAGGCGATCTCCGTCGTGAAGTGAACTTGAACATCAAGCGATTGATGGAAATCGGTTCATATCGCGGCATCCGTCATCGTCGTGGCTTGCCGGTTCGTGGACAAAATACCAAGAACAATGCTCGTACCCGTAAAGGGAAAAAAGCAACGATGGCAGGTAAGAAAAAATAATTAAAGGAGGTCATTGATCGATGGCAGGTAGAAAAACTACGCGGAAGCGCCGTGTCCGCAAAAACGTTGAATCTGGCGTGGCTCATATCCACTCAACCTTCAACAACACCTTAGTAATGATCACGGACCCTCGCGGCAATGCGATCGCTTGGTCCTCTGCTGGTGCACTCGGGTTTAAAGGTAGTCGTAAGTCAACACCGTTTGCTGCGCAGATGGCTGCTGAAGCTGCGGCGAAGGAATCAATGGAACATGGCATGAAGTCGGTTGAAGTTGCGGTTAAGGGCCCAGGCTCTGGTCGTGAAGCTGCAATCCGTTCACTTCAGGCAACAGGTCTTGAAGTTACTGCGATCCGTGATGTTACACCGGTTCCGCATAACGGTTCTCGTCCTCCAAAGCGTCGTCGTGTTTAATTGTTACCCTTCGACCGTTATGGCGGTCAGGCAGACAAATCTTCACTTCTCGTTTTGAAAGGGGTACAAACTAGATGATCGAATTCGAAAAGCCGAACATTACCAAAGTTGACGAAAGCACCAACTATGGCAAGTTTGTGGTTGAACCGTTGGAACGCGGCTACGGTACTACGTTAGGTAACTCGTTGCGGCGGATCCTTCTTTCTTCATTACCGGGCGCAGCTGTCAGCAGCATTCAAATTGATGGGGTACTTCATGAGTTCTCCACAATTGATGGTGTATTGGAAGATGTGACTCAGATCATTTTGAATATCAAGAAATTGGCACTCAAGATGAACACTGATGAAGATAAGAACATCGAAATTGATGTCAACGGTCCGGCTAAGGTAACTGCTGCTGATATCGTCGCTGATCCTGATGTTGAGGTCTTAAATCCTGAACAGTATATCTGTACTGTTGCAGACGGCGGGCACTTCCATGTACGTATGACCGTTAAAAAGGGTCGCGGGTATGTGGCAGCTGACCAGAATAAGTCTGATGACATGCCAATCGGTGTTTTGCCGATCGACTCGATTTTCACCCCGATCAGCCGGGTTAACTATCAAGTTGAAAGCACCCGTGTTGGCCGTCGGAATGATTTCGACAAGTTAACGCTGGATGTTTGGACTAATGGCTCAATCTCGCCACGTGAGGCCATCAGCTTAGCAGCGAAGATCCTGACTGAACACCTAGATATTTTCGTCAATTTGACGGATGAAGCTAAGAACGCTGAAATCATGGTTGAAAAAGAAGAAACGCACAAGGAAAAAATGCTTGAGATGACCATCGAAGAGCTTGACTTGTCGGTTCGTTCCTACAACTGCTTGAAGCGTGCCGGGATTAATACGGTCCAGGAGTTAACCAACAAAACAGAAGCCGATATGATGAAAGTTCGTAACTTAGGCCGCAAGTCACTTGAAGAAGTTAAAAACAAGTTGGCAGATCTTGGCTTAGGATTGCGTAAAGAAGACTAATTTCGAAAAGGAGGCCAATCCATGAGTTACCGTAAATTAGGGCGGACCAGCTCACAGCGTAAGGCAATGCTACGCGATTTGACAACGGATCTGCTGATCAACGAACGAATCGTTACAACCGAAGCCCGCGCTAAGGAAGTTCGTTCAACTGCTGAAAAAATGATCACCTTGGGCAAGCGTGGCGATTTACATGCACGCCGCCAAGCAGCAGCTTATGTGCGCAACGAAATTGCGAGTGTCGAAGAACAAGAAGACAGTGTGATTGTGAAGTCCGCTTTACAAAAACTGTTCAGTGACTTGGCACCAAAATACGCAGATCGCAAAGGCGGCTATACCCGCATTTTGAAGACTGCGCCACGTCGCGGTGACGGTGCACCAATGGTTATCATTGAGCTCGTCTAAATTCAGTTAAAAGGGCTGGCCCTCGAGGTCAACCAACTTTGATCATTTGATCGATGGAGCGTTACGATGATGGCAGGTATAATCCTGCTTAGTCTAGCTTGAGAGCACCGGGCAACCGGTGTCTCCATCATTAAATGATTTTTTTGTGCAATCGCAAACTATTGCGATCAGCAGTCGGCATGTAAGCGACCATGGACGTGATACCCGTTTTGACCATGGTGTTCATGGCTCTTACATGTGGATTGCTGGGCTGGTGAGCGCGTTATGATGAAGTATGAACCAGCGCCTCGAAAGCAAGCGTAACCAAGCTTGTTGCCGTAATTAAATCTATCAACTAAAAAGAATTCTCTTCGCCGACACGCGGAAGAGAATTCTTTTTAAATACTGGGGTCGAGTTAAAAAAGCATTAGCCTTAAAACAAAGCCAGCCATGACGCGCGGTAAATTGGTCCTCAATTCGCCAAACTTTCTAGCTCCATCGCACTACTAATCCGATTTTTCCTGTATACTGCGACATAATGGAGGTCATGCTAATATGCGTACTTGGTTTCATTATCGAACGCCGCTGCAACTTGGCTTATTGTTGGTTAGCGGCTGGACAATCCTTTCAATCCTCTTTGTCGTTTTGATACTCGCATTTACGCCTGCAAGTACGAGTATAGGTGGGCTGTTTATTCCCACTGTTTATCGGTTGGACAATGGGGCGGTGGCCATTGACTGGTCTTCGTATCTGTGGCTTTTTGCGGCTTTATGTGGCTACTTAATGGGGGCACGCTTTAGACGAAGCAAGACACCATTTTCTTTAATGAAGGCCTATACACCGCTTATTGTTTTATGGTTCCTCGTGGTGGTTTTGGCGCAGTGGTACCCGCTTGCCAATCTGACGTATCCCCACTCATTGGATGGGTTTTTGTTACAGGTGATTCTTAACTTTAGCTGGGTGATGCCTGCCGGTAGTATTTCGCTACTTGTGGGTTTATCGGCAAAAGGTGGACGCGTAGCCCTCATGTTTTGGCTCATTTTCCTTATCCAAAGTCAATTCTATCGGCAATTGGTTGTCAATGGCCAGAGTCGGTTTGGGATTGTGATGTCTCATGTTGGAATGGTGCAAGTACAGGCATGGCTTCTAGGGCTGATTGCGTTGATTTTTACGGTCTTTTTCGGGTTTCTTTGTACCGATCCGGATATTACGAAAAGATGATTGAATTGGCTAATTAGTCCCGGCGGTCACTGAAACGACTAGCGGTACATCTCGTATTTGAAGTAGGGATCGTCCAACAATTCGGTAAAATATGGTATCATTGTTCGGTATACAAAGCGTAGGAAGAAGGGGCATTGTGGGCAACGTCATTCATGTTCAACACTTGAATTACACTTATCCGGAAGCAAAACGTCAAGCACTGACAGATGTGTCGTTTGATGTGGCTAAAGGTGAGTGGCTGGCAATTATCGGCCATAATGGTAGCGGTAAGAGTACGCTGGCGAAAAATTTAAATGGACTGCTGGCGCCAGAATCGGGCACGGTTGAAGTTGCCGGGATGACGCTTAGCGAAGAAACCGTGTGGGATATTCGCGCCAAGGTTGGGATTGTTTTCCAGAATCCGGACAATCAGTTTGTGGGTGCGACGGTTGCCGATGATGTGGCATTCGGACTGGAAAATCGCGGTGTCCCACGAGATGACATGATTCGCCGGGTGGATGAAGCCCTCAAACGCGTTGGCATGACGGCTTTTGCTGACCGGGAGCCGGCGCGGTTGTCTGGCGGCCAGAAGCAACGGGTGGCGATTGCCGGCATTATTGCCCAGCGCCCGGAGATTATTATTCTGGATGAATCAACATCAATGCTAGATCCGGCCGGTCGCCAGGAAGTGTTGGGTGTGATTCGTGAACTCAAAGATGAATTGGGGCTCACCGTTTTGTCAATTACCCATGATATTGATGAAGCGGCATCTGCGCATCGGATTATTTTACTTAATGACGGGAAGATTAACGAAATCGGAACGCCTAGCGAGATCTTTGCACATGGGACAGACCTATTGCGCTTAGGGCTTGATGTGCCGTATTCCGAGCGGTTAAAAGACGCCTTGATTCAGCGCGGTGTCACAATGCCAGAAGCATATTTGGACAATGAAAGGTTGGTAGACTACCTGTGGACATTACATTCGACCATGTGAGCTTTACGTATCAGGCAGGTACGCCTTTCGCTGGTGACGGGATCAAAGATGTTTCCGGAACCATCCATGATGGCAGTTATACGGCGATTATCGGCCACACCGGTTCGGGTAAGTCGACCATTTTGCAACACTTGAATGCATTACTAAAGCCGACTTCCGGAACTGTCACGATTGGCGATAAGGTCATCACTAATGAAACGAGTAATAAGAATCTGAAACCGTTGCGGCAAAAAGTTGGTATGGTTTTTCAGTTTGCCGAGAATCAACTGTTTGAACAAACCGTGGCTAAGGACATTGCTTTTGGACCGCAAAACTTTGGTGTGAGCGAGCAGGATGCTTTAGCGTTGGCGGATAAAATGATTACGATGGTCGGTCTGCCGCATGATGTATTAGAAAAGTCGCCATTTGATCTGTCTGGCGGGCAAATGCGAAGAGTGGCCATTGCCGGTGTGTTGGCCATGCAACCGGAAGTTTTGGTGCTGGATGAGCCGACAGCCGGTCTGGATCCGGCTGGGCGGCACGAAATGATGCAAATGTTTGAACGCCTGCATCGTGAAGAAGGGCAGACAATTGTGCTCGTGACCCACCAGATGGACGATGTGGCGGATTATGCCGACACGGTTTGGGTGATGGCAAAGGGACATTTGATCAAAACCGGAACGCCGCGGGAGATCTTTGCCGACTCGGCTTGGTTGAAGGCGAATCAGCTAGGGTTACCTAAAACCGCTCAAATGGCACAACAATTGACTGCAAAAGGGTTTCACTTTGATCCGCAGCCGTTAACCGAAGCCGAGTTGGCGGATCAATTGCTGCCACAGATCGGAGGTGGCCAGCGTGGATAAACTATTACTTGGACGCTATATTCCCGGCCATTCATGGATTCACGAGCTTGACCCTCGCACCAAGTTGATGGCGAGTTTCTATTATATCGGGATTGTTTTTCTAGCCAACAACTGGCAAACGTATTTAATGATGTTTGTGGCGACTTTGTTCATGATTTGGCTGTCCGGTATTAAACTTGGCTTCTTCTTGCGAGGCGTCCGGCCGTTAATCTGGCTGATCTTGTTTACCGTCGCTTTGCAGGTATTGTTTGTTCGTGGCGGTACGGTTTATTGGCATTGGGGTTGGTTATGGATCACGAAGCTAGGGCTGATTAATGGGGCCTTTATTTTCGTTCGTTTTGTGCTCATCATCTTTATGTCAACCTTGCTGACGCTAACAACCCAGCCGCTTTCACTGGCTGATGCGGTCGAGAGTCTGTTAAAACCGTTACGGGTTATTCACGTGCCGGTGACCGAGCTGGCCTTGGTTTTGCAAATTGCCTTGCGATTCGTGCCGACATTGATGGATCAAACCACTAAAATTATGAATGCCCAACGAGCGCGTGGCGTTGACTTTGGTGAAGGTAATATTTTTCAGCAAATGAAAGCTGTTGTTCCGCTACTGATCCCGTTGTTTGTTTCTAGCTTCACCACCGCTGACGAGTTAGCAACAGCGATGGAAGCCCGTGGGTATCAAGGCGGCGACAATCGAACCAAGTATCGGATCTTACGTTATCATCAGCGTGACTGGATTGCTGCGGGCGGTATGCTTGTTTTAACCGGACTTTTGCTGTTACTGCGCGCGTATTAGAAAGGAACCACTGTATTGACGCATTATAAAGTGACACTGGCTTACGATGGCACCAACTTTGCCGGCTATCAAGTTCAGCCCAAGCAGCGAACGGTTCAAGGTGTTCTGCAAAAAGCTCTGACGAAAATGGCAAAAGGGCAACCGGTGCATGTTGATGGCTCAGGCCGGACAGATTCAGGCGTGCACGCGCTAGGACAGGTCATTAGTTTTGATTACCCGGGAAATATTCCGGCTGAGTCGATGTTGCGGGCAATGAATTCACTGATGCCACTGGATATTGAAATCCTAAAAGCTGAAATTGTCGCGGCGGATTTTCATGCGCGCTATTCAGCGAAGGGAAAGCGATATCGGTATCGGGTGGCGCGTGGCTATTATACGAATCCGTTTAATCGCCTTTACACAGGACACTATCCTTATAAGTTGGATGTCAAGCGGATTGAGGTTGCGTTGAAAGATCTAGTTGGTACGCATGACTTCACGAGTTTTGCAGCTAGTGGCGGTGTGATTAAAGATAAGGTCCGGACGATTTATGAGGCAACGGTTGAAGAAGATCCGGCTACCAATGAATTGATTTTTGAGTTTTATGGTAATGGCTTTTTGTACAACATGGTGCGGATTTTGGTGGCGACGGCTTTGGAGATTGGCAACGGCCGGCGCGATGTTCATGATTTTCAACGGCTTTTTGAAGTTAAGGATAGGCAGCAGGCAAGAGGCACGGCCCCTGCTTCGGGATTGTACTTGAAGGAAGTTTATTATTGACCCTCACACACAAACTTTTTTATTGGCTTTGTGGTATTTCCCTGATCTTTTGCATTTTGAAGTACCGAGTTGACAAACTATGCAACCAAAAGAGGCTCTAAGGACTGGTAGGTCAGTCTTTAGAGCCTCTTTGCAAATGAATTCATCCTGCTGAAATTGACAGCTGGTTAGTCACGCCAAAATGCTTAAACAGCGCACACGAAATGAAATCTTGGTGCGTTAACGCGTGTAATGGCGAATGATGGCGTTCAAAGTTTTGGAAGCACCTTTTTTACCTGTGCCGTCTTCATAGTACTTGGTGAAACGCGGATCGGAGACGTACATGGCTGCCAGACCGCGGTGAGCTTTTTCGGAATATTGTTCAGATGGCCAGGTGAGTTGGAGAAACTGTTTGTGCAGTTTGAAAAGATGCTTGGCGGCGGCGGTGTTGTAATCGGTCGTACCAACGAGTGGCTTTAGTTCCTCAAGAATCTTCTGTTGCAGTGCGGTCAGTTGTGCGACTTGTGCTTGGGACATTTTGCGAAACTTCTCATTGCTGGCTTCGACGACATCTTCTCCGTATTGGTCGCGGACTTCTTTACCAAAATGTTCTTCATTGTGCTGAATGGCTTGTTGCTTAAAAGCAGCAAATTTTTCGTTGTCTGTCATGGTGTTAACCCCTTTTTCTAAAGTTTGATCCAAGGTTTGAAGTAGTAAGCTAAGTTGGTCGCGTTTGGCGGTGATGCGTTGCCGTTGCCGGATGAGCGTGGCGGTTAATTGGTCGGTTGGACCGTCAAGCAGTTGTTTGATTTGGCTGAGTGGCATTTCGAAAAGTTGTAAGAAGCGGATGACCTGCAGGCGATTGACCTCAGCTTGCGTGTATTGGCGGTAGTCGTTGTTGGGATTGCGGGTTGGCTTTAGTAAGCCGATTTTGTCGTAGTAGCGTAGTGTGCGGATGGTCACACCAGCTAAGTCAGCGAGTTGCTTGGTTGAGTATGTCATTGACTGGCCTCCCTTGGATCAATTATAACTTTAAACGGTGACGTGGGGTTAGGGTCAAGGGGGGAAGGTGGATAGTGAGTTTGAGGTTTTGTGGTTTTGAGGTTGGTGGGTTGCGGAGGACATGCTATTAGGGGCAATTAGCATGTCTTGCCGTACTTTCTATAACGCGCTCGCAGTCGCAGAAGTCTGCGTGTAAGGACCTTAAGCGCAATGGCCAAGTGCGGGCCATCACGCTTAAGGCCGCTTACACTCCGACTTCTAAGCGCTCCTGCTCGCGCTCACCCAAAAAGAACCGCGTCCCTTTTTGTGGGGGCGCGGTTCATGATGTTTAGTTTTGTGATCTTACTTCTTGAGAACCTTTTCTGCTAGGGCTTTGACCTCATCGTCGGACATGTCTAGGACTGGTTTCATTTCTTCTTCAGTCTTGATGGTATCACGGCTGTTCTTTTCCATGTAATAATCCCACAGCGCATCACGGACAGGTGCTTCGCTGTTGCTCCAGTCAAATACCTTGTTCATTGGTTCATCGAGAAACAATGTCTTTTCAGGATCTACTGTTGCCATAATGATTACCTCCATGATATAAACTCATTTTTGATACAAATTCATTATAAGCCTTTTGCTGGGCGATGATGCAAATTTTTAGCACTGTTTTTAAAAGAGTGCTAATTCGGCCTATCTGATAGCGCTTAGATGCTGCTGCTATGCGGAATAGCGGCAAGCTTAAAATATTAAAAAAAGATTAAATCTACGCTGGATTCGGTGTGACTTTTTTGGCCGCTCTGTCTCTGAGTTGCTTGAGCTGACCATCGCGCATTTCATATAGCGTATCCACGTCATCCAGCAAACGCGTGTCGTGGGTGATCATGATGACACCGCGCTTGGTTTTGTGGGCAATATCAGCCAGAAGTGCCACGACTTGCAGTGCCCGTTTGGTGTCGAGGCTGGCGGTCGGTTCATCGGCTAAGATAATCTTCGGGTCGTTGTATAACGCACGGGCAATTGCAACCCGCTGTTTTTCGCCACCGGATAAAGCGGACGGATAATTGGTGGTCAGGTCGCTGATACCGAGTAGGTTAAAGAGCTCGGTCATGGAGCGTTTGTGTTGGCGATGATGATTGAAACGGTCTACTAAGGCTAGCTGATCTTTAACGGTCAAAAAAGGAATTAGGTTGCTGGCTTGTAAGATAAAGCCAAACGTATTAAACCGCAGATCGGTCCGCTGACGTTCATTAAAATGCGTGGTGTCCTGACTGTTAATCACAATCTGACCGTCGCTGGGTTGCTGGAGATTGCCGATAATCGTTAACAAAGTTGTTTTACCTGAACCGGATGGCCCGATGACGGCGGCAAATTCACCGGCATGCAGCGTAAAGTCGGTGGGGTGCAAGGCGACTACCGCCGTATGGCCACTGCCGTAAACTTTGCTGACTTGCTTGAGTTGAACTAGTGTGGTCATGTTACTCGCCTCCAATCGCAGCTAAAGGATCAATGTGCAAAATCCGGCGTAGTGAGAATAACCCGCCAACCAGGGACATTAAAATTAAGGCGGCAGCGATCGCGATAAAAAGCGGCGGATTAGCATAAAATGGCATGGCTTTTGGTAAAATAAATTGCGTTAATCCCAACAGTCCGGCACCGATAGCAACGCCGGTGACCGCAAGCATCAGGATTTGCCAGAACAAAGCAGCAATAATTGCCCGCGTGCGAATGCCTTGTGCCCGCATGACCCCGTACATGGCAATTTTTTGAATGGTTAAAATGTACATGAAGATGCCAATGATTAAGAGCATAATGCCAATCATTGCTCCGATCATTAAGGCAAAAGTCGAAGTTTCAGCTGTATAGCCGGGGATGTTTTCGACTAAGGTTGCTTTGGAAATGGATTGGGTCTTGGTCGGGACATTTTTAAACGGCTTTGTACTGATCACCGCGGAGGCCTGTTTAACTTGGCGCTGTCCGAACTTTAGCTGCCGAAAAGTGCCTAAAGTTGTGTAAAATACAGGTACCGTGTAAAAGCGCCGGTCATGCGTCAACCCGACAATCCGATACGTTTGACTGCTGCCGTTTAAAGTGATGCGATCACCTTGGTGCAAACCATAAATGGTCACACTGTCATCCGCGAGCACCTCGTTGTGATGGATTGGCAGGCGTCCGCTTGTGACAGTCGGCTTCAGCTTGCCGTTGAGGTTGATGCCAAAGACGTTACTATTGACTTTCTTATTATTCGCGGTACTTTCCGCTACAACCGCAACTTGACCGAGGACGGCGGTGTGCTTGGTGCTGACTTTGGTGATTTGATCCGCGCTCAATGTCGAACTCAGGAGATTCTTGTTGGCATATTTTGACAGGAGAACGTAATTACCCGGCAATGCGTCAATGGCGGTGCGATTGTTACGCGCTAAACCTGTAGCCAAACCGGTTAGAAAAAAGACCAGATAGGCAATTAAAACAAAGGTCGCCATGACGAGCAGATAGCGGGCTTTGTTGTGAATAATCTCTTTATACGCAAGGAACATCACGATCACCTCCATATTTGATTTTGCACAATCAGTATATCACTTGTTTATCAGTTGATAAATGAAAAGGGCTTGGAAAAATGACACAACGAAATGACCAGAAGAAAGCGACCGTGCAGCGGATCTTAACCGCCGCTCAGGTATTATTTATGAATCACGGTTACACAGCGGTGACCACCCGAATGATCGCTGAAGCGGCTGACGTTCGCCAACCGCTGCTGTATCACTATTTTAAAACCAAAGAGGCCTTGTATCTTGCTGTTGTCATGGCGGTAAGTGAAGACATGGCAAGTAAAATTGCCCATGAACAAATAGATGCCCAAAATTTTGGCAAAAAAGTCAAGCGCCTCGGACATTTACTCACCGATGACAACATGATGAACTTGCAACTCGTCTTACATGATGTCGGGAATTTAAGTTCTAAGGCGCAGGCGGATGTTTTTCAGGCATGGCAAGTCGGCTTGTTGTCGCCGTTAGATCGGTTTTTTAGCACCTTTGACGAACAGCTGGCGCCGACATATCGCGTTCGTGACGTGACCCTCTATTTTTTAACCGTTTTAGCCGCTTATCTGCAACCAACTGTAGGTACCGGTCGCGGGAACACTTTTCAAAATCAATTGTCGCTTGATCGCGCTTTGCAGATGTTTTGTACCGGTGTTTTGCGGCCCGAAGCCAATGGGGAAGGATACGAGGATTGAAGCATCGAGTGGGCTGTTGCAGACACGGTACTAATGGAAGCAGTAAAATTAAAGCACCGTTTTTAAGAAGTATTTGATGTACGCAAGCGCATTTGGGACAAGCAACATCTTGAAGTTAAAAGAACGCGAACTGCGAGTGCAACTTTATAGTAGGATACTGAATTTTACATTGACTTGAGCGCTAATCGTTGGTATTCTAGTAGCTGGTATTGTTTGCCCCACGATAAGCCCCGGAAACTTAACGTGTTCAAACAAGCACAGAATTATGGAGGAAACAAATCGTGCGTACAACATTTTTGGCTAAGCCAGGTGAAATCGAACGTAAATGGTATGTGATCGACGCAACGGATATCGCGTTGGGCCGTTTATCATCTGTCGTTGCTTCGATCTTGCGTGGTAAGAACAAGCCGCAATTCACCCCAAACGTTGATACAGGTGACAATGTGATCGTTATCAACGCTTCTAAGTTAAAGTTGACTGGCAAAAAAGCCTCAGACAAGATTTACTATCGTCACAGTCAGCATCCAGGTGGTTTGAAACATGAAATCGCTGGGGATCTCTTGCGGGACAACCCGGCTCGTCTGGTTGAATACTCTGTTAAGAAGATGCTCCCGACCAAGAACACTCTTGGTCATCAGCAATTCTTGAAGCTTCATGTCTATGCTGGGGAGGAACACCCACATTTGGCACAGAAGCCAGAAGTACTCGACATTTCAAACTTAATCTAAGGAGGCAATTACTGTGGCACAAGTACAATACGCAGGTACAGGTCGTCGCAAGAACTCCGTTGCCCGGGTCCGTTTGGTTCCTGGTACCGGCAAGATCACGATGAACGGTAAAGACGTTCGCGACTACCTTCCATATGAAAACCTGATCACCGATTTAAGCCAACCATTTGGCATCACTGAAACTACAGGCAGCTATGACGTGCTTGTTAACGTTAATGGCGGCGGTTTCTCTGGCCAAGCTGGCGCAACTCGTCACGGCATTGCCCGTGCCTTGTTGACCGTTGATCCTGACTTCCGCGGCCCGCTTAAGAAGGCCGGCATGCTGACCCGTGACCCTCGTATGAAGGAACGGAAGAAGTATGGCTTGAAGAAAGCTCGTAAGGCTAGTCAGTTCTCCAAGCGTTAATTCGCCGAGAGCGACCGGCAAAACGGTGCATGTTATATGCATCAACTTTGGAACCACCTGGACAGTTATCTGTTCGGGTGGTTTTTTTGCTGTCCAAAATACGTTTCATTTTTAGGAGATTTGGAAACTTTCGCGGTTTACTTGCAAATTTATCATTTTGATCCAGCGCCTAGCAATTGAAGAGCAAAATTAACGATTGATAAATTTTAGCTTAACCCTTATGATGAAAAGCATGTGTTTGTTCAAAGAAATTTCACGGTGTCCTTTTAGTGATAGGCGTCTGAAGTCAGCGTGATTGATCGCGAACAATGACGACAATTCAATCTGGCGAGGTCATTAAAATGATAAGTGCATTACATACAAATACCATCGAATATTCGGACAGCGAGGAATTGCATTATGATTAAGCGAATGCAAAACGCGCTCCCTTTGCTTCTTGGATACGGCTTTTCCTTACTGGGCGACATGGTCTATATCTACGGGATGAACTGGTTCTTAGTTGAGCAAACGCATCAAACAGAACTTTTGGGATTGATTAACGGTATCAGCGGCATGGTCCTTATCGCTGCCAATGTTTTTGCTGGCCCGATTGTTGACTCGTTTAACCGCAAACATATGATGATTTTTGCTGATCTGTTAAGCGGCCTGACCTGTTTCATGTGCGCCTTTTTGCTTCGCGATGTTGTGGCAGGCAAACTGCTATTGATTCTGACGAGTTCGGTGCTTAACGTTTCGTTGGCATTTAATTCGCCGTCAGCAAAAGCCGTTGTGCCTAATGTCATTCATGAAAGCCAAATCGAGCCTTTTAATTCGGTTCAAAATACGTTGTCAAGTACGATCAAAGTGGTTGGCCCGTTGGTTGGCGCATTGTTATTGAAGCTTCACAGTAACATTAATGGCTTTATTTTAATCAATGGGGTTTCGTTTGTTTTGTCCGCTTTATTAATCTCAACCATCCGGTATACCGAAAAAAACAATCATAAAGAAAAATTGCAGATCTTGCCCAAATTAAAGTCTGGCATGGCGTATGTACGAAAGAAAGAAACGATCTTGGGGTTGCTGATATTAATTGCCACGATTAATTTTTTCGCTGAAGCTTACACGCTTTCACTACCATATTTGGTCAAGGTTTCGTTAGATTTAAATGGTGATTGGTATAGCGCAGTGATCAGTATCGAGGCGATTGGCGGCATTGCCGGAGGCTTGTTGTTGGCACTGTTTAACCAAAAAAGTGGGAAGAATGGTTACTACATAGATGTACTTTTGCTTGCGTTGTCCATTCTCATTCCCGGGATCTTTAGAGTTTATCCTGCGTTACTTTTTGCCGCGTTTATCAATGGCTTCTTTGGTACGAGATTCAATGCCAAGGTATTCACCGCGCTACAGTTAATCACCGAGAATGATTATCTGGGTCGCGTTTTTTCAATCTTGTTTATTTTTAGTGCGCTTTTGATCCCACCAGCTGACTTTTTATTTGGCCGTGTGATTCCAATCTTGGGGTGGAATGCCTTGATCCTTAGTGCGATTGGGCTGGCGTTGTCGTCATTGCTTATTTGGATGCGATTTATTCGAAAGCTAGACTAGTGATGTCGAGACTGTTTTTGGTACAAAAGGACGACATGCTTTACGGCGGTGTTATTTTGGGTGTAAATTATGATTTAATCATTTATCGAATGGTATATGTATGTGAAAATTTGCTCCAAAACTTGTACAAAGCAATCCTGTTGTTGGCGCTTATTTTTACTGCGAATGGTGACTTTTGCTTTTAACAAACGTGAACCTTGGGTGATATCAGGGGGTGGCCGTTATGGGACAAGCCGGCAACTGGCGCTATGTACTTGCTAAATTTATTGGCAAATATCGCTTCAAGTTCGGAGCCTTATTGGGCGGGCTGTGTTTGGTCGAAATCGTTTATGTGGTCGGTATTTCATTGCTGCCGCCGCTCGCAGTCATTTTGTTACAAACCAAGCAGTTGAATGTCGGGTTGACGATATTAGTTATCTTTATTTCTGGTGTTATTGTCTATGGTATCATAATTTTGGATCTATTCTTGCAGCAGCGCCTGTCAATATTGACGTTTGATTTCCGTTTTGATTATGTACCGGTGTTTTCGGAGCATATTTTCGGCTGGGATCAGCGCTTGATTGATTCGGTGGCGGGAAAAACGGTCATCGATCAGGCGTATGAAGCTATCTATAATGGGGCTAATGTTGGTATCGGGGCGGTTGTCGATCAGACTATTATTTTGGTGCGCACGGGTTGTCAGATTGCGGTGTTACTGGTGATGATGGGGACACTGAGTTTTTGGCCGGCTGCAGTGGTTTTTGGACTTAATGTCTTGCAGTACCTGTTTCAGCGGTTGAGTAATCAGTGGTATTTCAAGCATAAAGAAAGCCAGAATCGTATCACTAGTTATCAAAATTATTTTGTTCGAACGTTGATGAAGCGTTCGACCGGCAAAGATATTCGCTTGTTTGCGATGCTTGGGGTTTTCCACCAGCACTTTAGCGATTTAATTCAGCGCTTAGTGGCATGGCAGCGACATTATGCCAATATCACGTTAATGGTGAATCTCGGTCAGCGTATCGTGAATGTCGGCGGCCTAGCGCTGTCATTACTGATTTTGCTGGCAACCCGTAATATTTCTGTTGCCAGTCTGCTGTTTTTCATCACGGCGATTCAAACGCTTAATTCTAACTTTGGTCAACTCAGAGATGCGTATGCGGCGGTAGGGAAAAATCTGGTATTTGTCGATAACTTTCGAAAATTTATGGCATTTCCCTATCGCCACCACCAACGAAAAAATACCGATCATTTTAGCGGCTCTGGCGCAATCAACGTGACGCATGTGGATTATCAAGTCAACAAGACGCCTATTTTGCACGATGCCAATCTTTCCATTGCCCCAGGTGAGTTAATCGCAATCGTAGGGGAAAATGGTGCCGGCAAGTCGACACTCATCAAATTGCTTTGCGGACTTTACGTGCCAACAGCCGGATCGGTTGTCATGGATGGCCAAGCAATTTCGGACTGGACGCCTGCCGCTATTCAGCGTCGGGTGGCCGTTGAGTTTCAAGATGACGTGATACTTCACTTCACCATTGCAGAAAACGTTGCTTGCACCACACCTGAAAAGATCGACTTGGGTCGGGTTAAAACGGTGCTTGATGAAGTGGGGTTAGGTACTTTTGTCGCTGGGCTTCCTCAAGGCGTGCAGACTTTTATCGGTAACGAATTGGCGGATGATGGGATTCAATTGTCAGGCGGGCAAAAAGAGAAACTGTTATTTGCCCGTGTACTGTATCGTCAAGCCGACTTCAATATTCTTGATGAACCGACAGCCGCGCTTGATCCTTTGAGTGAGAAACAATTTTACGATTTAATCGATGAAAAACTCGTCAATAAAACCACGATTATTGTCGCTCATCGGCTTGGTGCGCTTGCGGTTCGGAATGTCAAAATCTTTGTGATGAAAGACGGAACCGTGGTGGCAGCGGGAACGCATCATTGGCTTCTGGAAAATTCTGCTGATTATCGCGCTTTATGGGAAGCACAGCGTTCAATGTACGTTGGAGGTGGCGATCATGAAACAGCTTAAAGACCAGCTCCAAGAAGCCTTGGCAACAGGACGCTTGATTGCTCGGTTTGGGAAAAGCCTTTTTGTGCTGGCAGTATTCACGAGCACACTGAACGCCATTGCGCCGCTTCTGATTATTCTGGGTAATACCCAAATCATTAATGCTATTTTGGCAGGTCATCTAGAAACGGTACCGACACTTATTGGCTATTTTTATGGGATGGCTGGCGGGGCTTACCTGATGGCTGTATGCATTCAGCGCTATTTGGAAGTCAAAACGCTTCAGGCCAATGAGCAGCTAAAACTGGCAATGTATGAAGCTTGGGAGCAGGTTGATTTTCAAACACTTGAGACTCAGCGCTATTTTGCCAAGATGATGAAAAGTGAGGCGTCATTTCGTTACTCAGGCGGGATTCCGGTTTTCTTTAGCCAATTACAAAACCTGATTCAAGGGGTTGTGACCGTGATTGTCGGTTTAGGCTTGATTAGTTGGCTGGTGGTTGCCGGGACGACACGCAGTCAAGAGATTACCGCGGTAGTTTTAGTGACGGTTCTTACATTATTTTTGGGCGAAGCATTGCTCATTCACGTCTATCAATCTCTGACGCGCACAAGTTTTAAGTTGTTCAAGGATTTGATGGGCTTGGAAAGAAAAATGAACTATTTTCTGATGAATGTCGTCAACGCCTATGAAGGACTTAAGTCTATTAAGATGTGGGGGTTAGGTACGCCGATTCAACAACGCTATCGAGCAACGTGGACTGAGGAAAAGACTGCCAATCATAAGCTGGTAGTTAACGACAGTGGTTCGCAAATGATCACTGCTTTAATGGCGGCGTTTGCGACGATGGCTTTGTTTCTATTAATTGTGTTTAAAATTTATCGCGGCTTGTTGCCGGTGGGGCAGCTTAATACCTTATTTGGCAGCGTGGTTCAAATGACCAGTGCTGCTAGTTTGATCGTAGCGACTTGGCAACGATTCCTGCGCTTTGAGAATCAGATGGGGTACGTCAATGAGATCTTGACCACTAACGGCCAAACAACAACGCCAACAAGTGAGACCCCGCCAGTTCAGCGTCAAAATACCATTGTTTTTGATCATGTTTCGTTTGCCTACCCGGATGGCGAGGAGGTCTTGCATGATATCTCCTTTACCCTCGACTTAACCGGTGTGACTGCGTTGATTGGTGTAAATGGCAGTGGCAAGACCACCTTAGTCAAATTGTTGCTGGGACTTTATCAACCGACTGCCGGGAAAATCTTATTTAACGGTCATGATATTGCTGAAATATCAGCGGCTGCTTACTTAGGACTATTCAAAGTAGTATTCCAAGACTATGCCATTTTTGATTTTACAATTGCTGAAAATATTACTGCCAGCACTCAACCAGATACGGATCGGCTCGCACAGGTGATGGCAGCCAATGGGATTGACAGTTTGGTGGCGCACTTGCCAAAACAAGCCGCCACTGAAATCGGAAGTTATCAGCAAGACAACTTTCAACCCAGCGGCGGGCAACGCCAACAGCTTGCAGTGGCTAGAGCACAGTACAAGCGAGGCATTTATCAAATCCTTGATGAACCTTCCGCGGCGATGGACCCGTTAAAAGAGTTGGCTTTATTTACAAAAATCAAACGGCTGTCTAAGGAAACCCCGTCACTATTCATTACGCATCGTATCGGCGCGGTGACATTAGCCAATCAAATTATTTTATTAAAAGCTGGACGAATTGACGATATCGGAACGCGAGAAGAGCTTCTTCAACGTTCGGCCTATTTCCGCGAATTATGGCAGAGCCAAGCTGAATTGTATGGTGATGTGCATGTGCTGCGAGATAGATAAGGCGCTAACATTTGACGTTGATTAATGGCTTTTCTTTCCGCTTTGTGATACGTGTAATACATGGTATACCTCAAGGGGCAGAAGGAGGCGATTATGATGGATGTGAAAGTTGTAAAACGTGGAAACTCGTTAGCTTTATCACTTCCGAGCAGTGCGGGTTTCAAACGAGGCGAGGCGTTTTTGCTGATTTCAGATGAAAAAGGTGGTTATCTGTTGATCCCAAAGGTAAAAAATCCCTATACCAAAGCAAAACCATTATCATTCCATCAAGAAGAAGCTTGGCCGGATTTTGACTATGAGGATATTGAATAATGACATATAAGGCTAAGCAAGGTGATGTGGTGTGGCTTGATTTTGATCCGTCCGAGGGTCATGAAATTAGAAAAAGATGCCCAGCTGTTGTTTTAAGCAGTAACGCATACAATCGTGCAACCGGATTTGTGATTGTCGCACCAATTACCTCAACAATTCGGACACTACCTGGTTATGTTGATATTGTATCCAATAAAATTCGTGGTCAGGTTGTCACTTCGCAGGTTTATTCTCTGGATGTCACTGAACAAGGCAACCGAAAAATCGATTTTATTGAAAGAATGAACATTGAAGATTTTTATACAGTCGCTCAATTCACCAAAATGAATTTTGATTTTAAATTTTAGTTTTCGTTACAGTGACTGTGACCGTACAAAGTCCATCAACATCAAATATGTTTGAATTGTCAGTAAATGGCTATCAGGTGAATGGATTGACTTTTCCTAATACTCGAATTAGCATAGGGTTAATTCAAAATCGTTAAAGACGCAAGGAAGAGTAACAGTGATTTCGGTCCGCAGAGAATCCGGCTGGTGGAAAAGGATGACTGCAAACACTGTGAAGATGAGCTTTGCCATGTCACTAGCTTGTTAACGCAGACTAGTCGGTCGGAGCCGTTAACTTTCCGGACCTCGAAAGATCATGAATTTCGGCGTCGTTGAGGCATTGCTTGTGAAGGTAATGTAAATTTGGGTGGTACCGCGCTGCAGCATTCGTCCCTTGGCAAAACAGGGATGGATGCTGTTTTTTGAGTGAGCGCGAGCCAGCCCGGTTAGAAACCGGAGTGTAAGCGGCCTCAGTTGCAATGGCCGGTCTTTGGCCATTGCGACTGAGGTCCTTACACGCAGGTTTCTGGGCTGGCGAGCGCGTTAATGTGAGCGCGAGCCGGCGCGTTTAGAAGTCGGAGTGTAAGTGGCCTCAGGCGTGATGGCCGGTCTTTGGCCATTGCGCCTGAGGTCCTTACACGCAGGTTTCTGGGCTGGCGAGCGCGTTATGGGAGTAAGCCGGAACATAAGCGGCCTCAGTCACAATGGCCGAGCTTTAGCCATTGCAACTAAGGCCCTTACACGCAAATTTCTGCACCAGGAATCGCGTTATAGAACGCAAAGTCGCCCCCAAAACCAACCGAAAAACAGAACTCCCTCCCGCCTAAAAAAGCAGCCAGCACACCCCCAGAAAGTGAGGAATAGCCATGAACTTCATCATCGATCCCAAAGTACTAGCACTAGGCGTCAAAATCCGCGGCGTTGAGCTAACCGGCATCGACAATCACCACTACCCGCAAGCTCTAAAACAAGCCATTTCCACAGAGATTGCAACGGTTTTGGAAACATTGAATCGCGATCAGATTAAGCAGGATCCGATTATTCAGGGCTTTTGGGACTTGCATCGCGCTGTTCATCTGCCTAAGCGCAACAACACCCCGGCGCCAGCAACATTATTGAAGCTAATTTTGAAACGCGGGGAGCTTGTACCCATTAATCCAGTGGTTGACTTATACAACCTCATTTCGATTCAAAGTCACCTTGCACTTGGCGCCCACGATATTGAACACATTGATGGCAATGTCAATTTACGGCTGACTGATGGCACCGAGCGCTTCGTTCCCATCGGTGCAGACGACCAGCCGGAACCGGTTAAAGCAGGCGAGTATGCTTATGTTGATGACAGCAACGAAATCATTTGCCACTTAGAAACCCGGCAAGTGGAAAAAACGAAAGTGACGCCTGAAACCACCCATCTTTATTACATCGCCCAAGGAAATGAAAACACAAGCCAAGCGTTGGTTGACCAAACGGCCCAACGCGTGATTGACTTAACAACCAAATATTTAGGTGGTCAAGGCAAACTGCTTAATTGATCTTGCTGAGGAAATTTGCTTCACCGGCTTCTTTTTAAATGACGCCAATTGTTATCAATGGCCCATTTTTCTTTTTAAAAATACATCTGATCCACGGGAATGCTCGCTTTTAACTGTTATTGACAGTGAAGCGGGCGTTTTTTCATGCCGTTTTCGTCACGAACTCTTCAAACTTGCTTAAGTCAGCTTTAAGTTACCGCTACTAGTATGAACATCATCAACTTAAGGGAGATGGCGCTGATGCAAGAAGTCACGACACTGACGCAGGAGCCGAAAAAACGGGTTAAACCGTCTGTGAATTGGTTAAAGATCCTGCCTTGGCTGGTACCGCTCGCGTTCCTGATGAGCTGGCAGGCGGCGGTCAGTTTTAACTGGGTGACGAGTTCCTTGATTCCCGCACCGTCAACGGTCATTCAAGACGGAATCTCGCTGTGGCAAAGCGGTGAATTGCCAAAGAATATTGCCATTAGTCTTTATCGAGCCACGGCTGGGTTTGCGATTGGCGGTAGTGTCGGCTTCGCACTCGGCCTGATCAACGGGTTAGTCAAACCGATTCGTGCTTTGCTTGATAGTCCGATTCAAATGTTGCGGAATATCCCGCACCTTTCCTTAATTCCGCTCATGATTATCTTAATGGGCATTGGCGAACCGGCCAAGATTGCGTTGGTTGCCATCGGGGTTATGTTCCCGATGTATATCAACACGTATCAAGGCATTGTCGGCGCAGATCCGGAGTTATTGGAAATGGGCCGTGCTTATGGCTTATCCCGACGCGCATTGTTCACCCGCGTTGTTTTCCCGGGTGCCTTAGCCAATATTCTTATGGGCGTGCGGTATGCGCTAGGGGTGATGTGGACAACCTTGATTGTTGCCGAAACGATCTCCGCCACATCCGGCTTAGGCTACATGGCCACCAATGCACAGGAACTTATGCGGATGGATACCGTGTTACTTTGCATTTTGATTTACGCCTTACTGGGCAAGCTCTCCGATATGATCGCAAAAAGCTTGGAGCGCCTATTCCTCGGTTGGCGGCAAGGAGGGACTGAAAATGACTAACCCAATCGTCAAACTTCAACATATTGAAAAAGTCTATGGTGATAAAACCGTTCTTCATGACATTCAACTCAATCTTTATCCCGGCGAATTTTTAGCACTAGTCGGGATGAGTGGCGGCGGTAAAAGTACGATTCTGCGCTTAATCGCCGGACTTGAAGCCCCGACTGCTGGCAAACTGACGCGCGCAAACGACTTGGTAATGCGCGTGATGTTCCAAAATGATCGGCTTTTACCATGGTTAACCAATCTCGATAATGTTTCGTTCAAAAATCATGATCCGGCAGTGGTTAAGGAGGCTAAGTCACTGTTAAAAGCAGTCGGTTTGGCCGATAAAAGTGATGGCTATCCGGCACAACTGTCTGGTGGTCAAAAACAACGCTTGGCATTAGCACGAGCATTGTTGGCCAAGCCCCAACTGCTCTTGCTTGATGAACCGCTGGGCGCCTTGGATGCATTGACCCGTCAACGGATGCAAGATCTCATCTTACACATTTTCACTACCCAAAAGCTGAGTACGATGTTGATCACGCATGATGTTAATGAAGCGGCGCGGATGGCAGATCGGATTATCGTGGTTAAAGATGGTCAGTTGGTCGCTGAAACAGCGGGTGCTCGTGGTGAGTCACCAGAAGTTATTGCCCAAACGGCAGCGCGGGTATTGAAGGCCATTTTAGCAGAGCCGGTGACCGTATGAAACAGGTACAGGCAACAGCGAATGCTACGACGGCAAAGCCAACTAAGCATCGCTACCTTTATGAGATTGACTTAATGCGATTGATCTTCATTGCCGGCGTTTTGTTGAACCACACCACCACGGCATTTCAACATCAAATGTCTTCTGGTTTTGCCAGCACGGCTTTGCTCGCCACCCACCTCATGATTCACTTCACACGCATGGGCTTCATGTTCATGACGGGGCTGGTGCTGACGATGGTCTACTACTCCCGGCAACGTAACTGGCCGCGGTTCTTCAAAAAACGCTTCACAACAGTTGGCGTTCCCTATGTCTTGTGGAACACAATCTTAATGATCAGCGCCGTGCTACTGGGTATTGGCGGGTTCACCGTTGCCAACTTCTGGCCGGATTATCTCAGTGCCTTATTGCATGGTGATCAATTTTATCTGTATTACGTCTTGGTAACCTTACAACTGTATCTGTTATTTCCGGCGATGCTTTGGCTATTCAAAAGAACGGAGAAGCATCACGGCGCCTTGTTGCTAGCTAGTTTTACTTTGCAGTTACTCATCGTCGCAGGTATCAAGTACGGCCTGCCGCATGTCGACACGAGCCACTGGTTATGGTGGTTTAGAGCATATGGCGTCAATGTTGTGACCTACCAATTCTTCTTCATTGCCGGTGGTTTATTCAGCCTACACGCCCAAGCGGTTAAAACCTGGTTAATGTCCCATCAGCGCCTGATCGGCTGGAGCACCTTGTTTCTCAGCTTAGGAACAGTTGGTCTTTATGGCTTCAACAAACAGATTCTTGGACTGACTCACAGTGCTGCGGTTTCACCTCATCAGCCGTATATGTTGGTATATGACGTGGTGATGATTGCCTTTGTTGCCATCCTTGGTCAAAAGTATGCCAGCTGGCACGCCAAACAGCCAACGCACTGGATTGCTCGTTTGGTTGGTCATGGCGCACAAGTTTCGTTTGGTGTCTATCTTTGCCAAACCATTGCCATCACGCTATTAGGTGGTGTCTTGGGACTGGTTCATCTTAGTAATCTCATGTTAATGCTGCTGTTGCCGCTGGGTTATCTCAGCATTCTCGGCATTTCCTTTGCCATCGCTTGGTTTTGTTACAAAGTTTCCCCGTTTGGATGGCTCATTGGTCGTCCGCAGTCATTGTTGTTAGCTACGAAAGGAGTCCTGAATCATGAGCAAACTCACCGATCAGTTATCTCAGAATCTCATCAATCATCGTGATTACCCGTTAGTCAAATCCGTTGAGGCCAATACTTGGTACACCGGACGCGATTTGGAAGAAGATGTTGCCGCGTTACGTGATCAGTTTGCTGAGCAGAAAATTGGCGCAGGTGACCAAGTCTTAATTGCTTTACCGAATTCGCCGGTCTTTTTACCGCTTAATCAGGCGCTCTGGGAAATTGGGGCTGTTGCTCATCCGATTGCTGCCAAAACCCCGCTACCGGAATTGTTGGCAGAATGGGAAACCTACCACTATCAAGCCGTCATCACATTGCCAGCAGTGGGTAAATCCTTAGAAGCCCCGTTAGTTCCATGGGAGAAAGTGCAACTGCATACCATTTCCGAGTTGGCAATCCTGACCGATGCGAGTCAGTTGGCTTATCGGATTAATGCCCCTCAAGCACGACCACAAGAGGACGACTTGGCATTAATCCTCAACACTTCCGGGACCACGGGCAAACCTAAACGAGTCGGCTTGACGCACCGGATGTTATTAAATGCTGCGCTTCATGATGCCAAGAGTCACGAACTATCGCCGGATGATACCGCGATGGTGGTCATGCCGATGTTTCATATTAATGCCCAGGTCATCTCGGTACTTGCTACTAGGTTGTCAGGCGGTAAGCTGGTGATTGCGCCGAAGTTTTCCGCCTCGGGATTCTGGCCGACGATTGAAACCAATCATGTCACGTGGGTCTCGGTGGTTCCGACGATCATTTCAATCTTGCTGATGAATCAACAGGCGTTAGCGGCTTATCACAGCAACATTCATTTACGCTTTGTCCGCAGCTCGTCCTTTGCATTACCAGAAGATAAACTGGTCGCCTTTCAGTCGCATTTTCACACTCAGGTTCTGGAAGGCTACGGCATGACTGAGACGGCTAGTCAAAGTACGCTTAATCCGATTCATGCCCCGAAAATCGGTTCAGCCGGTAAGCCGGTGGGGACTGAGTTGCGAATCAAATTAGCGGATGGCACCTTTACCAAAAAGCCATTTGTTGAAGGCGAAATCGTTCTGCGTGGCGATCACGTTATTCATGATTATCTTGAGCCACACCCGGAATCTTTTGAAAATGGCTGGTTTCTAACCGGCGACCTCGGATATCTGGATCAGGATGGGTATCTGTTTGTCAAAGGCCGACGCAAAGAAATGATTAACCGCGGTGGTGAAAAAGTGGCCCCAGCCAAAGTCGAAAATGTTCTAAACGAACTGGACTGGGTTGCCCAAGTGGCGGTTATCGGCTTACCGGATAATTTATATGGTGAAGCGGTCACAGCCGTTGTCATTCGCCAAGATGCCACGGAAGACCCGCAAAAGGCCAAGCTTGATTTACTCAATTTTGCCCGTCGACATTTAGCCGCTTATGAATGCCCAACCGAAGTCGTTTTTGTCAAAGCTTTTCCGGTGAATGCTACTGGTAAGGTGCTGCGGCCGAAACTCCGCAAACAATTAATGCAAGGCGGGAAGCTATATGAAGCGTAAGTTACGACTGGTTTTATTGTTAGTGGGCTTAGTTGCTTGGCTGAGCGTGGCGGTTTACGGTTATACTCAAACCACCACGGCATCGAGCAACCTTGAGACCGTCACGATTGGCTATCAAAAAGCCGATCCTGTCGACATTGCCCGGCAGCGCGGCGAATTAGCCAAAAAGTTGAAAGCTAAAGGCTATCAGGTTGAGTTCAAGGAGTTCTCTGACGGGGCAGCCTTGATGACGGCACTTAAAAGCGGTGCCATCGACTATGCGCGGGTCGGGGATACGCCGCCTGTAACTGCCAAAGCAACTGGCACGGACATTGCACTAATTGCCGCTGGGGCCACCAAAGAATATGGTAGTGGTATTTTGGTTGGTAAAAATAGCGGCATCACCAGTCTTGAGCAATTAAAGGGCAAGACCATTGCGTATCAAAAAGGCACTGCCGCCCAGTACCTTATCATCCAGGCGCTCAAGAAAGCCGGACTCAGCACCAGTGATGTGAAACTGGTGAACATGGATCAAAGTTCGGCCTCGGTTGCATTTGCTAAAGGTAGCGTCGATGCATGGGTTACCTGGGATCCATATACGTCAACGGCCCAAGTCAATCAAGGTGCTAAGCTGTTGACCAACGGCACCGGCTTGACCAAGAACCGTGATTTCCTGATTTCAACCCAGAGCTATGCCAAGACCCATACATCATTAAGTAAGTTACTGACGACTGAACTAAATGACGATATGACTTGGGCCAATAGCCATCATACGCAACTCATTGCGATGCTCAGTAAAACCCTGAATCTCTCCGATGAAGTGATTAAAAAGATGGTAGAACGGCGCACCTATTCCATGACGCTGATTAGTGCCAACAGTAGCATTGTGGCAGAAGAAAACGCCATTGCCGATGTGTTTTATCAGGATGGGGTTATCACGACGAAGGTTGATATGAAGACAACTTTGGTCAGCGATTCCAATTAAAACCAGCTAGATGATTCAGTCGGCAACAACCATAACGCGTTCACCAGCTCAGGGATCTGCGTGTAAGGACGCTTACACTCCGACTTCTAATCGCGCCGGCTCGCTCTCACCACACAAAAAACCAGCTCGACAGTCAATTGCTGCCTAGCTGGTTTTTGTTTAATGTAAAATTGACAAAAGTCGTGAAAACTTAAGATTGGTAGACACTAAGCTTGATATTGAATCTGATAGCGACCCATGGGGATGGTTAAGGTGTCGTGGTCATGTTCGATCGAAGCGGTCCAGTCTTTTCCGTACTGGTCGTGAACGACAATGGCCTGGGCATCATCAGGTAATTCAACTTGTGCGGTGGTATTCATTGGCACGGTTACGTCAAGCATCTGGTGTGTTGGCTCGTGACGATAATGCAGGGTGATAAGTCCCTTGACTGATGGCGTCGTGAGATCTAAGTGCTTCAAATTGCCAGGGCGAACTTTGACTCTGAAGGTTGTAAATCCAGGCGCGAGCGGCACGATGCCAAAGACCCCTTGAACAATCGTTAAGCCGGGAGTGGCGCCCCACGGATGGGATAAGGTGAGATTTGGCTTGTACGCATTACTCCAAGCTTCCGGGGCAATGGTTGCTTTTAAGCTGTCTAAAATCGCCGCAAATGACTTATGATCCTTGTGGTTGTCAGGGTCGGTCAACAGCGTGATGGCGTCGGCTGCGTGACCGGCTTCAAAGAGTCCTTTGAGCATGAAGTAGATAAAGTAGATACTACCGACAAAATGACCATTATTGGCGACAAAATGACTTAACCGATCGGCCATATTCTGATCAGTATAAACGCCATAGCAAAGCGCGTAAGCAGACGCGTGATGTGATGTATGGCGATTGACAGATAGATCCGCGGTTAACGAATCGAAGAACCGGCCTGTTTGCGGGTCATATAATTTATCAATCAGATTCGTCTTAATGATTTCCGCTCGTTTTTGGTAACGGTCAGCGTCATCAGGATGATGAAGGACGCGCGCAATTTTGGCCATCGTCGCGTAAGCACCATGGAAAATCGCGTTAAATGGCGTATTGTAAGTACCTTCCACAAAGCCGTCACGTTCGGAAATCGGCCAGTCCACCAGCCCATCGTTGGTGACCAAGCCGACTGCAGCGTCAAAATTGTCGACACCTTGGCTGTTCTTCAGCGAACCAGTGAAACTTTGCGAAGCGCCGTCAAAACTTTCTGCGGACTTACCGCGATTTAGCTTGTACTGCAAGTCAGTGTAACGAGTCTGCAGTAAATCATCATCACCGGTATAGAGATAATCAAGCCAAGCCATTTCAATTGCGAACAGTTTGTAATCTTCGGGCCAGGTTGGATTGTCAATTAAATAATCCAGAGAATGCCTAGCCAGTGAGTAGTTTGAGGAGACACTATAACTCGTATTGGCATTGACAAGGAGATCGCCTTCATACGGCCGGCGTTCGCGTGCTTGTGAGTCGACAAAAACATCCTGATTCGTCGCCTTGATCGTATACTTCGACAACTCGTACTCACGATTTAACAACTCACTGTCACTATCAAACTGGCTCTCATTATCCGGAAATGCTTGTTGCAGGGCCCAACCATTAATGGCATCAAGCGGCAAATCACCTTCAAATCCTAACAGTTCAACATAGCGGAAGTTTTTCATTTGTAAAGTGGTGAATTGATTCTGTCCTTTTACAAGCGTCCAGTTTTCGATGTAATCAGGTCCGCACGCCATCTCATGCCGGACGTGGCCGTCTTCATTTAGTTGTTCACCCATCATCACGGTGACACGCTGATCGAAGGCACTGAACAGATTGACCTTTAGCCCGCCAATGATCTCTTTTCCCAAGTCCAACAGATAGTTTTGATCGGAAAAAGTGAGCACCCGTTTATTGCGATCATGCACTTCCACGCGTTCGGTATTTTCGCTTCGAAATGGCACCAGCACTTCATTGTCGGCAATCATTTGGTGAGGATTCTGCCATGCAAGCGGCCAATTATGATCGTCAAATGCGCTGCTGGTCCAGTTCTGAGGATAGTAACGCATGTCGATATTTTCACTGACCATACCGAAATATTGGGTTCTGATCTTAACGCCATAATCGCCAAAGGCACTGCTGCCATCTAATGCGCGCCAGGTGTTGTCAGTGGTCGTGGCAACTTCTTTCGTTCCGTCATGTTTATACAGGATCAGCTGGCACCAGAATGCCTGCCTATCTGAACTTGCAGTGGCCAAGGCTGCAACGGTATTCGCCCCGTCTTGCAAAAAATCGGTAGCTTCATAAACGTTATAGTAAATAGCTGTTTTTTCTGTTCCATGATCGTGTTCCTGTTGGCGAGCCGAGCCAACCCCCAGACAATGACCATTGAGATAAAGATCGAAACTTTGAGCAAAAACCGGTTCATTACCCCGGGCCACCGCAACAATGACGGCAGTATCAACCTCGCTCAGATTGATTTTGAGTTGAGGGCTGCGCAAAAAGACAACCTGACCGATGTGTGCCAGCTCTTGGGCCGTTTTGGGTTGAGGTTGGCGCCAGATGCCATGCTTAACCGGTAGCGACGGATCGGCACAGATCAGTTTGGCAGGCTGGGAGAAGTCACTGATATTTCCGGCGTTGTCTTTGATGCGCACTTGCCAATAATACAATTGACCAGCAACGAGTTGATCGGATAACTTTGCAGCCGTCACCGCGGTATTATTCGAACTCGTTACCCAACCACTATCGTACAAATATTTATGATCCTGACGATCCTGAAGGCGCTGAAAGACCGTAAGCTGATACGCGCTTTGCGATGCTCCGGTGCGATTGCTGTGGTTCCACCAGCTGAAATGCGGTTGCGTTTGGACGTTATAAGCAAAATGTTGCAAGTTAACGCGCAGATGATCCGGCGCGAGTAACGATGGTGTTATATTTGGCATGTCTAATTAGCTCCTTTTTAAGTAAAACGCTCTTTTTTTTAGCGTACTTTTTAAAAATTGAAAATGCAATATGGTATTTAAGCGTTTACTAAAAGTCGCTTTTAATATGAAGTTATGAAATGCGTGATATCAGTTATTGCTTAAAATCTTGCCTTTTCATAGATGGAGATTTGTCCCAAACTTGCTAGATTGATGTCCCTAAAAATCATTTTGCTAATAAAGATGCGTTAAAAGTACTACTGAATCGATCAGATGGACGTCACGAAATCCTGAATATACAAAGAAAAAGCGTCATCGTTTGCAAAACTGGTCTAGATATTATTTTTCATTTGCTGTAAATTTCACAAAAATCTACAACAGCATATACAACGATCAAGAACACAAATAGGTGATTCCGATTTGTATAATGGTATTGATAAGCGACGAGAACATGAAGAGGGTTAAAAGGCCAAAACTAATTCTGATTCTGTAGATATGTCCTTATTTTGGGACATATCATTAGCAATCGCGCTGATTTTACTAAAATAGTCAAATTTAGATAGCGATTTTACGAAAGTGGTGTTAACCTCATTTTTGTAAACGTTTACGAAAAGAACCGAATCACTATTTGTTGCTAATTAAATGGGAGGTTTTCATCGTGAAGAGAAAAGTCAGGTGGCGTAATGTTATTGGTTACGGTGCCGCAGATTTATTTGGTAATGGGGCCCTAACCGTTGCCTCCACATGGATGTTGTTTTTCTACACATCCTTTGGCGGATTATCTCCAGTGCTTGGAGGTACGATCCTTGCGATTGCACGTGTGGCTGATTCCTTTATTAGTCCTTTGATGGGTTACTTAACGGATCACTTCGGTGCAACTAAATTAGGACGGAAGTTTGGTCGCAGAAGATTCTTCCTGCTAATTTCCATTCCGCTGATGTTTATCTATGTCATTATCTGGATTTCACATATGGGCTTCTGGTTTTATCTTTTCACATACCTGCTCATGGAAGCTTTCACAGCGTTGGTTATGATTCCATACGAGACGCTGGCCGCTGAAATGACAGATGATTATGATATGAAGTCACGTTTATCCAGTTCGCGGATGCTTTGGTCAGCTTTAGCAACCTTCCTTGCTTCATGGCTGCCAGGTCGCGTCTTTGCCATTATGGGTAAAAATAATCCAAACGCATTCTTAACCATCGGGATCATTCTTGCTATCGTCTTCATTCTTGCCATTGGCTTGACGTACTTCTCAACCTTTGAACGTGAGACAGATGGAACGCCGGAAGAACGTAAAGCTATTATTGAAGAAAGCAGTCATAAAGGCGAAAATCCTTTAGTATCGCTTTGGAACATGATTAAGGATATGGGTTCGGTCTTCCGGATTAAATCCTTTGCACTTCACTTAGTTATTTATCTGAGTTCATTTACAGCACGTGATATTGTCGGGGCAACCTATGTGTTTTACATTGTCTATGCCATGCAGAGCAATCCGACTGAAGCTTCCAATATTTTGACGTTTGGTTCCATTATCGGGATCCCATGTAACTTGGTATGGCCAAAGATCATGAGCAAACTTGGACCTTCCAAGTTATTGCGGATTATGTATGCAATGATGTTCTTCACGGTTGCTTGCTACGCCGGTTTGTACTATGGCCAAGCAGCTGCGACTAGCTGGGGCATCATGACCTTATATGCACTTCAGGTAACTTGGGGCATTTCAAACTCCGGTACCGGCTATGTGCCATGGACTGTTTACACGTTCATTCCTGATGTGGACGAAATGGTCACCAAGCAACGGCGCGAAGGTATCTTTGCCGGTATTATGACCTTTGCTCGGAAGACAACTTCCGCGCTGGCACCATTTTTAACCGGGATTGTTTTATCAGCATTTGGATTCAATGAAGGCGCCAAGACGCAAAGTGCCGCTGCGATAAACGGTTTAATCATCTGGATGTTAGTTGGTACAACGTTAATGCTGTTACTCGCGTTTGTTACTTCCTACTTCTTTAAGTTGGATCGTGAAAATCACAAGATCCTTCGTGATGAAATCGATCGCTTGAAGGCAGGCGGCAAGATGGCGGATGTTGATCCCGCCGTCAAAGCAAAAGTTGAAGATCTGACTGGCTTTGGTTACGACCAACTCTGGGGGCACAATAATATTGTGTGACCAAGCGATCGCTCGACTTGGTAGACTAACCATGGTGACAACATCAAATAATGCTGCTAACGTCATTTCTCCAAAATAGCGTTTTTAAGTCATGTCGATAGTGACAACACTCCCATGTTTTCTTAGTTTCGACTGAATGACTTTCCCGTGATAAGCGGGTACCATTTTAAAGCCGAAAGTCAGTGCGCGTTCACTGACTTCGACTGAAATTAAAAAGTCCGGACTGTTTGTTGCAGCGCGGGCTTTTTACTGTGGCAAGTATTTTGGGTTGGCAGTCGGTCAGCTGGGTATAAGCTAATCTGCGTCATGTTTGTCTACAGTGGAAAATCAATCACTTTCCGGCGCTGTTTTCCCATGCAATTATTTGATATAATTTCAATGAATTAAATGGCGATGGTGTTCGCCTATACGTAAGTTGATGACACCTACCTTGTAATTAACGGGGTAGGTGTCTTTTTTTGGACACATGTACGGCAACGCGCGGATGAAGAAAGGAGCAATCTATGCAACAACGGGAACAAGTAAGGCTTAGTTGGGTGCTGGCAGTATTTGTCGGTGGTTTTTTCGGCGGGGTCATGCGATATGGCCTTAGTTCAGTCACGATGGACGGTCAAACCATGGTGGGTACGACAATTGTGAACTTATTGGGCAGTTTTCTGCTGGCGTTTACGACTTATGGGCTAGACATGAGATTTGACTTGCCAGAGTGGCTGTTGTTAGGCATTGGAACAGGGGTAATCGGTGGGTTTACGACCTTTTCGACGCTTATGCTGGACTTTGTTAATTTGGTGGCAACGCATGCGGTCTATGCGTTCGTGTTGCTAAGCTTAAATCTTATCGGCGGACTGCTGGCAGCAGCTGGCGGATTCTTTGTTGCAAAATGGCTACCACGAAAGGATAAAAGCTCATGGTAATTTTGGTCGGAATTGGTGCTGGTGTGGGAGCTGTTTGTCGGTATTTGCTGACGGTGTTAGGGCGGATGCTGTGGCCCGGAAAACCGGTTGCCACAATGATGATTAATGTGCTTGGGGCATTTTTGGCGGGATTTTTAGCTGGCTTGCCCGCGTTTTCTGCTTTTCGGGTGTTGTTGCTGACTGGATTTTGCGGTGGCTTTACAACTTTTTCAACGTTTATGGCAGACGCGTTTATTTTGATTCGTAATCGGCAGTGGCGCGTGTTTGTTGGGTATTTTTTGGGGAGTGTGTTGCTGGGGGTGGTGGCGATGGTAGCGGGGTTAAGGGTTTCATTACTTATATGAAACTATCAAAAAGGTTGTAAAATACTTTGCTTGACGAGTCATCTCAAGAAGCGCCGTATTGCATAGGCATAATACTCCTAATTCAAAAATATAATAAGTTTTGTACCAAGCTTTAGCAGATACAATATTGATGCTATTGGAGGAGTAAATATGTTTATATAACCGCTTCAAAGAACATGTCGTCAATGACAAGAAGAAAATGTACAAGCGCGGTAGTCAATGGGTTGTTGCTTCAGCGTTTGTCGTACTTTTTGGCAGGACAACTTTAGGCGTTGCCAATGTAACGCTTTCTAAAAATGGAAATGCAAGTCAAAAGGCACCTGTAGCCCTGCAAAGTCAGCAAAATGAATCGCGGGCATCAAAAGTAGCAACTCCTCAGTCAGTGCAGGGGCAACCGCAACAGGAAGAGCTGATAATACGGTAGCTAGCTCGGCAGCAGTGCAGAATACGGCCAAAGCGGGTTCAAGTTCAGCGGCTGCTACATAAGCTGCTGCAAGTGCGGGCAGCTCAGCATCTTCCAGCGCTTCGAGTTCGTCAGCCTCAAGTATAGGCAGTTCTGCTTCCTCAAGCGCGTCCAGCTCATCGGCCTCAAGTACAGGCAGTTCAGCATCTTCTAGTGCCTCAAGTTCATCAGCCTCAAGTGCAGGTGCCACAGCATCATCAAGCACTTCCGGCTCCTCAACTTCAAGTGCTGCCGTGGCACCACTAGGAACCACTCAGTCAACCAATCCACAACCTATGAGTCGGATGGTCCAGAAGAATGGCAAGCACGCTTATCCAGCTACAGGTGAAGGGCAAACGGGTCTTCTTTTAGCCGAAGCCGGTGCCGCTATCATCGCTGCTCTTGGGTTCGCTGGCGTTCGTAAAGCGCGTCATGCAAAGTAATTGATATTAGCCTGCTAAACATGTGGGATGATTAGCAGGCGAGACAATTATGATGAAAAAATGGCTTTTATACTCTCGCTTGTGAGAGTGCTATTGCAAGGTTTTGGTAGTTAGAGATAAGGGTAGACACATCGGAGAAATCGGCGCAGCATGAGCAGACCGAAAGCCGATATTATTTCAGGTTTATGGTCTTCAAAAAGGTGCTGGATTCTTTCATATAGGTCAGTCGTAAGGAAACCAGGAATCAACGGATCGTGGGGGTCTCGTTATTCCTTTCATCCAAATGTGAGGCAGACTGGCGATGAAAAAACACCTAGACAGAGGGTTCAATCGCTGTGGGAGTGGTTGCTCAGCGTCTAGTCGCCATTTAAAATATAAAAAAGGTCACAGCACTAAGTTTATCGATGGCCTTAAGTAGTCAGTTTGCATTTTTATTAGCGAGCTGGCTATTTTTTGGAAAAATAACGTCAAGAATGATGGAAGGCTCGCCCAAATTTATAGTGAAGAAGAAAGGTCAGAAAAATTGCTGGGTACTTTGCAGTATGATGATCGGATTATCTTAGGGAAGACAGTTGGTTTCTGGACACATAAAAAGCCGCCTCACCTGCAGATGAGACGGCTTTTGGTATAGTAACCATCAATCAAAATCTTGCATTTGTTTTTGGTTGGAGGCTACTGAGGTTTGTATAGAACAAGTCCTCCTGCAAGCGTGCTTGTTCTTCTTCGTGGGGATCGCGTGGTGCGGCGATCAAGTGCTCAACGCGTTTAAAAGTATGTTTGAACAATGACATTTAAAACATCTCCCCTTTGGTTGCTCCTGTTTACAACTCTATTGTAGTTCAACCGGTCAAAAATTCAATTGGTATAAGGGGTATGAAAACGAATTCATTTCAAAAAGTTTACGAAAATGTTTCATATGTCACATGGCTTCACAAACTATCATGTTTTAAACGCATGCTACTCGTAGGTTTTGCGGTCAAGAAGGTTACTTAGTGTCCGTCTGATTTTGGATTTTTTCCAGTTGTCGATATTGATCAGTCATCCAAGTGCGGTAGTTTTTTCCTTTAGGCAGTGTCTCGGTGACGTTCAGAACAGGTACCTTGTTTTCCTTGGCTAGCTTAATGAAACTATCGATGGTTTTTGAACTGGCTTGGCTATTGTTGACGAAGAAGGCGATTTTCTTTTCTTTGATGTCGGTTTCAATCGCATGGATATCTTTGGCGCTGTAATCAGTACCTTCTTCAGTTGCCTGGGCAAAATGACGGTTGTTGACTTTGTAGCCCAGATAATTGAGGGCATAGCCGAAGACGGGTTCGGACACATCGACTTTTTGACCATGAGCATTTTGCTTGAGCTTGGTAATTAAGGCATTGAGGGAGTTAAGCGAGGCGATGTATTTCTTGGCATTGGCTTTAAAAATCGCCTTTTTTGCCGGCTTTTCTTTGGCAAATTTGCTGGCTAACGCATTGGCAAGTTTAGGCATGGTGCGTGGATCATACCAGATGTGTTCATTATCGCCTTCATGTTTAGCCATCAGATCATCAGCAACGCGTAAATACTGTTTGGATTTGTTTTCCGACTTGATCAGCTTATCCATCCAGCCATCATAACCGATGCCGTTAGCGATGATTAAATCAGCTGTGGCCACTTGTTTGCCGACTTGGGTGGTTGGTTCATAGTCATGCGGATCAATGGCAGGATTGTCGATAATGGACGTGACTTGTACTTGCTTGCCGCCAACCGCTTTGGCAACTTCGCCATAAAAATCAACGGTTGCGACGACTTGGATCTTTTCATGATTTCCTGATGATTTGGTATTCGTATTGCATGCGGTAACAACTGTTGTTAGTAGTAGCAGACTGATGACTGTTAATAACCGTTTTAACATAACTGAATCTCCTCGTTTAACCGTAATGATGACGCGTTTAAGCGTAGCGTACTGGCGATATTGACGCAAGCTAAAAGATGCCATATTGATGACTAATCGTAGGAAACGCTAATCTGGCATAATATATCCATTTGTATAAGATTGAAAAATATTGAAAACATGATGCCGGTAGTTCTGGGACTATTTTTGATGGTCATGAAGTCATGGTGAACTTTTTATCCAAAAGCATCTGCAATCATATTTGTCATTTGCGGTGACTTGTTTGACGCTGTATCACGCCTGTGGTTGAATGAACTTAATGAAGAATGGTTGTGAACAGTTTGATCGAGGGGGAATTGTGTTGCGAAAATGGCTATTGATCACCGTAATCTGTTTGACAATGGTCGGGGCCACCGGTTGTCAGTCCAAGGCGTCTAAATCGTCACAGGATGCGGGGTCAACGATGATTAAAACAAATCACTATACCAAAAACGACCTGCAAAAGCGGTACACGCGCATTTCTGATATTGTCATGAAAACGATGACAAAAGTATCGTTGCAAAGTGATAGTAAGGAAATTAGCAAGACAGCCAAAAAAGGGCTTGGGCAATTGGATGATATTCGCCTCGAATTAGCAAACAATAAAACAGAGGACGGTTTAACCAAAGCCTTGACTGATTACAATAAGCTTGGCAGCGAGCTCTTAACCAGCGCAATAAATAATGATGCGAAAACTTATCAGGCTAACGGTCAAGGCTTCTTCAAACAGGCCGTGAGTGTCGGTGAAAAGTATTTTGGCGATCAAATTCCCCAATCAATTCGCAATTTTGCCAACAATCAACAAGCTGTCACAACTGAAAGTAGTAAATAGCGTCGAACTGCCAAAACGGTTTGACTAGTAAAAAAATTTCATCCTCATGTGCCGGTGATGCTTTTTGTAGAGCGGTCACGCTAATGAAGATGAAATTTTTTTGTGGTGGAAAAACTTCACGCTAAGATTAATAGAAGGAAGGTTTATCGCCTTGCGTATGCGGCTGGTCAACGCCAAGCGATTCACCGATGTGTTGATGCGGATGATTGATTAAGTTAACAACCAGATCAGCAATACTACTTCGGGAGACTTCTGTGCCTTTGAAGGGTTCCCCTTTTTGCGTGAGTTCATAACTTACAATGGCTTTATTGGATAGCCAAGCAGGGCGAATAATGGTGTAGGCTAAGTCGGAATTTTCGATGACTTTAGCCGCTGCAGCATAGGTTTCAAGGTAACCGCCGTCTAACATCTTATGGTTCCAGCGACCAAATGCACCTGGCACTTCATCGTAAATACCAAGTGTTGAAATCCAAATTAAGCGTTTGATGTGATTGGCATCCATCGCTTTGACGACCGACTTGGCTTGATCCTCAATCCCTGAGTTCCCTAAGTTGGCGTAAACAAGATCACTACCGCTCATTGCTTTTGTCAGTTTGTCCGTATCAGTGACATCACCGTCGTAAACCGTTTCTCGTTGGCGGTCAACATCAGTGATGCGCTTGGCATGGCGTAAAAACAAGTTGAGATGATGCTGAGTTTCTTTTAGCAAGTGGTGGCGCACCAAGGTCGCAATTTGGCCGTGTGCTCCTAGAATCATCACATTTGCCATACTCATCTTCCTTTCTTGTGCCGGCTCTAGTGTAACACTTCCGATTTAAAACGCCTGGGGCCACTTACACTCCGGTCTCTAACCGCGCCGGGTCGCGCTCACTAAAAAAAGTCCGCAATTTGCGGACTTTTCCTGACCAGACTGTTCGATGCTTTTGACTCGAACTTATGGTTTGTTGGGTCATCAATGCTAAACCATTGATGGATTTTTTCGGTACAGGGTGAGTGATACCGAAGTAAAGGGAAGTGTAACAAACCCTTGTGGTCAGACGAGTTTGATTACTTACTGCTTGTTGTTGCTTGATTTTGGATCTTTTCGAGTTGTTGGTATTGGCTCATCATCCATGTGCGATAGTTTTTGCCTTTAGGAAGTGTTTCGGTGACATTCAAAACTGGCACGTTATTTTGCTTGGCAAGTTTAACAAGGCGTGAAACTGTTTTAGATGTCGCTTGAATGTTGTTAACGAAAAAGGCGATTTTCTTTTCCTTGATGTCGGTTTCAATACCATGAATATCCTTGGCGCTGTAATCGGTACCTTCTTCGGTTGAGTTAGAAAAGTGGGCGTCGTTGATCTTGTAGCCTAGGTAATCTAAGGCATAACCGAAGACTGGTTCCGAGACGTCAACAAGTTGACCGTTTGCGTTTGATTTGAGTTTATTAACAAGTGCATTGAGGTCATCTAATGAAGCGATGTATTTCTTTGCGTTGGCTTTGAACTTGGCTTTATTGGCCGGGTCTTTTTTGGCAAATTTATCCGCCAGCGCATTTGCCAGTTTTGGCATTGTCCGCGGATCATACCAGATATGTTCGTTGTCGCCTTCCTTTTTGTTCATCAGATCATCGGCAACTCTTAAGTAGCTTTTCGATTTGTTTTCCGATTTAACGACTTTGTCCATCCAGCCGTCATAGCCGATGCCACTGGCAATGACGAAATCGGATGTTGCAACTGCTTTGCCGACTTTGGTGGTTGGCTCATAATCATGCGGATCAACAGCCGGATTGTTAATCACCGACTGCACCGCGACCTTATCACCGCCAACTGCTTTGGCAACCTCACCATAAAAATCGACGCTAGCCACTACCTGAATTTTATCGTTGCTAGCGCTGGATTGCTTTGCGGCACCATTATTGCCACACGCGACTGCAAAAACTGCTAAGAGTGCGACACTGATACCTGCAAGTAATCGCTTCATCATAAATACCCGCTTCCTTCCAAAACGTAATCATTACGATTTAAACTCTAAAGCAAAAAAACCGGCTTGACAAGTCTTTTTTTGAATTGGGTCAAAGAAGCGTTCGTCCTGAAAAAGTTATTGACAGTCAAAACAGCTGCATGATACGGTTAAATTCGTCATTAAGCGTAATGATTACGATTTAAAGGGAGAGGGAAATTTTGGAAAAAACGGATTTAGCAAGTGCGCGGCGCCGGATGAAGAGTCCCAACATTAAAACGCGCAAACGAGCATTAAAAATTCTACACGATACGAAGCGCAAGCAGCAAAAATCCAGATAAGCGTTCGTATACGCCTATTGTCGGTGTCGGAAAATAGGTTGGTTAATGAGATGGCTCGTCACATTTTATAGAAAGAGGAAGCTTATGGCCAAAAAGTCAAAAATTGCCAAGGCAAAACGGCAAGAGAAGTTAGTTCAACAATATGCAGCAAAACGCGCAGAACTGAAAGCAAAAGGCGATTATATCGGACTCAGCAAGTTGCCACGTGACTCCAGCCCAGTACGATTACATCATCGCGACGCTTTAGATGGTCGTCCGCACGCGTATATGCGTAAATTTGGCATCTCGCGACTTAATTTTCGCGAGTTGGCACACAAAGGCCAGATTCCCGGTGTTCGTAAAGCCAGTTGGTAATACGTACGCAGAAAAAATAACAACCGGCCTTTTAAAAAGTTGCGACTGATTTGTAACTTAAATAACGGGAAGATAAACAAAGGCCTATGAGTAATTAATGAAATTACTCATAGGTCTTTTTATAGTCTCAAATAAGTTCCAATAACTGCATGCGATTACATTTTTGATTTATCGGGATTTATAACTATGACTTGAGACGGACACGATAAAGCGTTGGTGGCCAAAATGTACCGCGTATAAAAATTTTAAGTATGCATTAAAAAACACTTGCCAGTCTCTCTTCTTTTCTGTAAGCTTAGGGTGAAAGCGAATTAGGTCACCCTAAAATTGGAGGTTCTTATGTTAACAGTCAAGAACCTGACCGTTGCCTACGCTGACACACCGGTGTTTGCTGATGTTGCCGTTCATTTTAACGCAGGTAAGATCACCGGGATCATTGGGCCTAACGGAGCAGGTAAATCGACCTTGATCAAAGCTATTCTAGGTTTGATCAAGGTTCAATCAGGGAAGGTCGACTTTTCCGGCCACACCCTCAAGGAAGTGCAACAAGCGATTGCTTATGTCGAGCAGCGCAAGGATTTGGATCTGACTTTTCCAATTAACGTGTTAGATCTTGTGCTGACTGGCACCTATGGACGTCTGGGGTTGTTGAAGAGCCCCGGTAAAAAAGAGCGTCAGGCGGCACTTGAAGCGCTGGAACAAGTCGGGTTGGCGGATTTCACCAAACGCCAGATCAGTCAGCTATCAGGCGGCCAGCTACAGCGCGTGTTTGTGGCGCGTGCCATTGTGCAGCAGGCTGACATCATGATCCTGGACGAGCCATTTGTCGGTATTGACATGAAGAGCGAGCAGGAAATCATGGCCATTTTGAATCAGTGGCGCGATGCCGGAAAAACACTGATTGTCGTTCATCACGATTTAAATAAAGTTTCAAATTATTTTGATGAACTTGTGGTGATGAACCACGGCATTATTGCTGAAGGACCGGTCGAAGAAGTGTATACGGCTCAAAATATCGAACGGGCATTTTCGGCCGATCTTTCCAACGTGCTGTTTGCAACCAAGGAAGGGGCGAGCGTATGAGTTCATTAGCTGAATTTTTCACCGCGTTAGGAAAATATGATTTCCTCCAAAGTGCGTTAATTACTGCCATCATGGTAGGGATCATGTCCGGTTTGATTGGTAGCTTCATTATTTTGCGCGGCATGTCGTTGATGGGGGATGCAATTTCCCATGCGGTGCTTCCGGGCGTTGCCGTTGCTTATATGCTGGGTGTCAACGTCATGATTGGGGCTTCGGTGTTTGGCATTATCGCCGCGCTGTTGATCGGTTTTGTTGCGGCAAATAGTAAGATCAAAACCGATACCTCCATCGGCGTGGTGTTCAGTGCGTTTTATGCGCTCGGATTCATTTTGATTTCGATGGCAGAAAGCGCTACGAACTTGCATCATATTCTGTTTGGTAATATTTTGGCGGTCAGCGATAGTGATATTATGACCACCGCGGTTGTGTTAGGGATTGTCATTTTATTCGTGGTGTTGTTCTATAAGGAATTGTTGATCACATCGTTTGATAATACCTTTGCTAAAACTTATGGGTTGAATACCACTGCGATTCATTACGCGTTGATGCTGGTTTTAACCTTGGTAACTGTTTCGGCCTTGCAGACGGTGGGGATCATTTTGGTCGTTGCTATGCTGATCACGCCTGCTGCCACTGCTTTCTTATGGACGGATCGGCTTGAAACCATGCTCGTGATGGCAGCAAGCGTCGGGGTCATTTCGTCTATCACCGGGTTGTATTTCAGCTTCACCTTTAACTGGGCATCCGGTCCGGCAATTGTGCTCGTAGCGGCGGTATTGTTCGCCATCTCGTTCGTCTTTTCACCAAAACAGGCATTCTTTAGTTTCAGTAAGCGTCAGCGGACCAAAACAGCCGCGACGACTCAAACCGCGGAGGAAGTTATTCGATGAAGAAGATTTTAATTACGGTGGGCGCCTTAATTGTGATGATTGGCGGTGTCTTTTGGTTCATCAACAGTCGGAGCACGGCTCAAAAAGATTCAGCAAGCACGAATCAAACGTTGCGGGTGGTCACAACCAATTCGATTTTGGAGGATATGGTTCAAAATGTCGGCGGCGAGCGGATCAAGCTGTACAGTATTGTTAAACGCGGCACGGATCCGCATGAGTATGAACCGCGCCCAACCGATGTGGCGGCAACCAGTGAAGCCGATGTTGTGTTTCATAATGGTTTGAACCTTGAAACCGGTGGGAATGGCTGGTTTAAGAAGTTGGTTAAGACGTCGCACAAGGAATTTGATAAGGATGTTTTCGCTGCAAGTAAAGGCGTGACCGCCCAACACTTAACAACGAACACCAAGGAACAGGATCCGCATGCTTGGCTAGACTTAGCTAACGGCATCCAGTATGTTAAGACGATTACCAAGGTGCTTAAACAAAAAGATGCCAAAAACGCTGCTTATTACCAGAAGAATAGCGATCGTTACGTTGCCAAGTTGCAAAAACTACATGAAACCGCGCTGTCACGCTTCCTCGATATTCCGGAAAAGCAACGCGTGTTAGTGACGTCAGAAGGGGCCTTTAAGTACTTTTCCAAGGCTTATCATGTGACCCCGGCATACATTTGGGAAATCAACACCGAATCTCAAGGAACACCAGAACAAATGCAGACGGTTCTAGCTAAGATTCGTGCATCCGAAGTGAAACATCTATTCGTGGAAACCTCGGTCTCACCGAAGTCCATGAATAAAGTGGCCAAAGAGACCGGGTTGTCGATTTACTCGAAGATTTTCACGGACTCGCTGGCGGCTAAGGGTACTCAAGGCGATACGTATTATACGATGATGAAATGGAACCTTGATAAGATTCACGATGGATTGGCAGGTTAGCTTTAAGGATCAGTATGAAAAAGAAACAAGGTATATCCTGATACACATTGAAGTGTAAAGGAATATACCTTGTTTTTTTCTCGAAAATGAGTCATTGACCGTGTTGCTTACCTCGGGCGACATGATCTGCGTGGGCGAGCATGGCATCAATGACCGCAATAATGTGGGGGTCATCGAGTTGATAATAATTAGCTTTGCCGACACGTTTTGCACTAACGAGTTGGTGCTTGCGTAAGAGCGCTAACTGGTGGGAGACAACGGATTGCTCAACGCCCAATAATTCACTAAGCTTGCTGACGTTGAGCACTTGTTGTTCGAGTAATTTCAGCATCTGCAATCGAGTCGGATTACTGAGCAGTTTGAAAATACGCTCAGCTTCGGCAAGCTTGGCCGATTCAACCAACCTTAGCGTCGTAGCAGTCATTAACGGGTTCCTCTTTTCCATTGATGAACGAATAACAATCAAAGTGATACAAATGACCTTAAAGCAAGACGTCTTTTCATTCAAGGCGCTTTGCTCTAAGGTCATTTTTCCGGAAAGATTTATTCCTCGTTTTCGCTGTGGCTCAAGCCGGTTTGCAGTGCTTCCCAGCCTTCACTGGCAACAAAATAAACTAAAATCAACGCTGCAACCGAATCGGCCCACCACCAATTAAATAGCCAAGTTAACAAGCTACCGATCAAAACAGTAGCCGCCATGTAGGCACAGGTGATATTGCACATGCCGTCTTCGATAAGTGCTGGAGAATTAAGCTTGTGACCAAGATGACGTTTTCTAAGTGTCAAAAATGGCATCACAATAATAGACGCGATGGCAATGCCGATACCGCTCATACTACTTTCAGCGGCTGCGTGCGTCACAAGATTGAAACCTGAAACCCCGATGACGTATAAGCTCAGCAGCAACAGCACACAGCCGACCACAAGACTTGAGCGTTGTTCTGCACGGGCGACCGCCGAAGCACTTGCACCGTTACTTTCTTTTTTCAGTCGCCAGATTAAAGTGGCACCGGAAATAATTTCCAGAAAACTATCCAGCCCAAACGCAATTAACAGAATTGACCCTGCTTGAAATCCTGACCAGAAGCCGATCAAAAATTCAAACGCCATCCAGCCAGTAGAAAAATATTCAACTCGAATGGCGGTTGTCATATCAGCGTTTTTGGCGATGACAAATGGTTTCATCTTGCTGCCTCACTCTTTATTTATTTGCTAACATATGATATTGCAAACATATGTTAATGTCAACATAAAATAAAGGTGAGGTAGCCAGACAATCAGCATCAAGTCTGCTTAAAGATCAATGCTGCGTGGCATGGTGATGCGTTTCATGGTCAGCTTGATACGCATTTACCAATCCCGAGATTGCATCAAGTGACATGATAATGCCCATCAGCCACATGGCAGCCATGTTATGCATGGTGGCAATTAATACCAGTAACACAACATTCAGTGCCAACATCAACCAGCCCATGGATTTTGACATCATTTTCATCTTCCTCCCTTCTTTTTACGAAGCACCTACTTTAGATTAATTCCAAATTACGTTTATGGCAACCCTAAAAAGTGCTAGAATTTGAAGCGAGGGGGGAACGATGATGAAAACCTATACCGACTATTTCTTTGATGAGCCGGCGTTTGACTTGCATGATGGCGGTTATGTGCCACTTGAAGTAAGCGATGCGCCAGCCAAACCCTTAAATGTGCCGCCGTTGCTAAAACCTGATAAAGAAACGGCAACCGATGTGTATTACACCGTCACGGCACAAGCAGGGGAGACACAGTTGCTTCCCGGCGCAAAGACAAAAACATGGGGTTATAATGCTAGCTTGCTTGGGCAAACGATTGTCTATCGCCGCGGCCAGCATGTTCATGTGACACTGAAAAACACCTTGCCTGAACTGACAACTTTCCATTGGCATGGCGCTAATGTAAGTGGCCCTTATGTGGATGGTGGGTGCCATGCGCCGGTTTATCCGGGCGAAAGTAAGCAAATTGATTTCACCTTGGATCAACCGGCGGCAACATTGTGGCTGCATGCCCACCCGTGTCCTTCAACTGCCGAACAGGTCTGGCATGGCTTGGCGGCAATGGTCATTGTTAAGGATCAGCATGAAGAAAGCTTGCCATTACCACGCAATTACGGAGTTGACGACATTCCGGTGATTTTGCAGGATCGCCGGTTTCATGAGCAGAATCAGTGGAATTATCGGGCTGATTATGATCCGGATGGCGTTGCTGGTCCGACCGCGATGATTAATGGCACCATTAATCCTTATTTCGATGTGACCACCCAGAAAGTTCGGTTACGGTTTTTAGATGGCGCTAATCGCCGGGAGTGGCGGCTGCATTTTTCCGATGATTTGCCGTTTACCCAAATCGGCGGTGATGGTTCGTTGTTGCCGGAACCGGTGGCCTTGACGCATTTGATGCTGACGTGTGCTGAACGGGCAGAAGTCATTGTCGATTTTGGTCAGTATCATGAAGGCGATGTGGTCACGCTTTACACCGATAATGTGCCTTTGTTGAAGTTTCGGATTCATACTTTCAAGCCGGATCACACGCAATTGCCGGACAAGCTCTTTACGGTGAAAGCACCTGCAGTTGATCCTGCTTTGCCAGTTCGCCATGTGGTGATGCAAGGAATGGATGAAAGTGTCGCGATTGACGGTAAAAAGTTTGCCATGCAGCGAATTGATGCGACTCAACCGATTGGCAAAGCTCAGTATTGGGATGTTACCAACAGTAATGCTGCGCCCGGGATGGTTCATCCGTTTCATGTGCACGGCACGCAATTTTTGATTTTGTCCCGTAACGGGCATGCGCCATATCCAAACGAGCACGGATTTAAGGATACGGTTGGTGTTAATCCGGGTGAAACAGTTCGGTTGTTAGTGCGCTTTGATTTGCCAGGGGTTTACATGTATCACTGTCATATTATTGAACATGAAGACGGTGGTATGATGGCGCAAATCGAAACGTTTGATCCGACAAAACCTAAACAGGAATACAAATTGATGGACATGGATACATTGATGACAGCCTTAGCGAAGGAACGTGGGGTCAAACCATCTGAATTATGGATGGGCGGTATGCAGTCGTATGAAAAAATGGGTATGAAAATGTGAGGCACCAAAAATCAAATAGAAATCGATGATGTTATGAATGGTACAACGATTAAACATCGCGGCGCTTTTGTCGCAACTTTGCTGACAGGAACGTTTTCGATGTCAATTTCGCAATCTTCTTTGAGTACGGCCTATCCGGCTTTTATGAAGGCATTTGGTTTGGGCGCGGATACGGTCGCGTGGCTGACGACGGGATTTTTGCTGGTCATGACGCTGATGATTCCGGTGAGTCCGTGGCTGTTGCATAATGTCCCGTTTCAGCGGCTTTTTCAGGCAATTGAGCTGATTTTTGCAGTTGGGACGGCTTTATGTATCTGGGCGCCAAGCTTTGCGGTTTTGATGATTGGTCGGTTACTTGAGGCGGTTGCCGTCGGGATTATTTTCCCTAGTTTCCAGACAGTGCTGCTGACGATTACGCCGCACAGTGAACGCGGTAAAGTGATGGGAACAGCCGGCTTGGTAATGGGATCGGCGCTGGCGGTGGGCCCGATTATTTCAGGGGTCTTGTTGACGTGGTTTCCATGGCAAGCGTTATTCCTATTCTTCCTAATTGTTTCAGTGCTTGTACTGGCAGTTTCGACTGTCACGATTGCCTCGGTGATGCCGCTGGAACAGACCCGGTTAGACTGGGTTTCGTTTATCTTGTCGGCGAGCTTTCCGATTTTGCTATATGCCTTAAGTGCGTGGTCAAAACAAGGCCTGCGCGTTGGGGTGATTAGTTTGTTGATCGTCGGAGTCTTGGCAGGCGGTATCTTTGTGATTCGGCAGTTGAATCGCCAACCACCGATGCTGCAAATGCGGGTTTTTGCAACTGGCATGTTTACCAAGGCAGTCTTCTTAACCGGTATTTCTTACATCGGCTTGATTGTTACGACGATTCTGATGCCGTTGTATTTTCAAACCTTGCTAGGACTTTCGCCGTTAGTTTCCGGCCTGTCACTTGTGCCAGCAGCCGTCTTACTGAGTTTACTTAATCCGGTTAGTGGACGCTTGCTTGATCGCTTTGGTCCGCGGCTGGTCGCGATGATCGGGATGGTTCTGATCACAGGCGGTTTTGGTTTACTGGCGATTTTTGCTCGTCATCTGCCGTTGCTAGGTGCGATTGTGTTAGCGATGGCAACAGAAGCAGGGAATGCCTTTGTGATGATGCCTTCTGTGACGGCTGGCGCGAATGCCTTGCCAAATGAACTGGTGGCCGATGGAACCGCGGTTACCACAACGGCCCGACAGTTATTTGGCTCAGCCGGCGTGATGTTTGCGACAGTATTGTTGGACAACATGCAGGTGACGTTAAATAGCCACGCTGGCGGCTTTGCAGTTACCTTTGCTGTCTTTGCCGGCGTGGGCTTAGTTGGGCTATTGCTGGCCTTGACATTGCCAAAAGCGGTTGAACAAAAGCATTAAAAGAACGGGTCATTGGGTGAAAACGTCACAACAATGGCTCGCTTTTTTATGTATTTTGCAAGTAATTCTCATAGAAGAACCGAAAAGAATTGCAGGCTGTCGTTTGATCAGATTATTCATCATTACCCAAAAATAAATAGTGTCAACAGTGTAACGGCAGGGGTTTTAGTAATTCCAGCGACACCAAAACGCCGCCTATCTTTTCTTCGGATAGGCGGCGTTTTGCTGCAACTAAGCTGCTTGACTGGATGACTTAGCCGCAACTGATCGGGAGAGGAGCAGCATCGCGACTAGGAAAGGAGGTAACGCGGTTGCTCAGTCAACGAAAATCAGTTCAATTTCGGAATCAGCCGGTTTGACATTGACTGACAAATGACGGTTGAGGTCGGCAACCAGTTTGCGTGCAAAAGCCATTTTCTCATCGAAATCAGTCATATGTGAGGTGAAAGGAACACTTTGATAATCGTAATTTTCACCGATGAATCCGGGGTCGGTGACATAACGCAAATTATTTTGGTCATGACGACTGCCCGGTTTTAAGACGGCATCCAAGTACTGATACAAGATTGCCGGCTCGTAGTTCAGCGGTTTCTCAAGGGTGGTGGTAATCTTATAGCCATTTGCTTCGCCGGCAAATTCTTCATTAATTTGGACTTGTGTGAGACCTTGATACAATTTCAAAACGATCAGCTCCTCTTCTTTTCACTTCCAGTATACCAGTTGTCGGCTTATTTAAAAGAGAAATTTTAGGATTGCCTGAAATATTTTAAGGCGAAATAATCGGCACAGCATCACGGAACATTAATTCAGAGATCGCCTTCGAAAGCCCAAAAAGCCCGATAAACTGGTGGATGATGAACCAGTTTATCGGACTTTTTGTATACGCATAAGGTTTGTTAGGGAAACCTTACTTATAGTCTTACCATTGTTAATGCCAAAAGAAAAGAAAAAGTTTAGGCTGTCCAAACATTATTTACTGATTTTTGTGGTGGATTGAAACGCATCGTGGCCGTGAAGCCGTTGCCAGCGCAGGCGGATGATTTTGTCGATTTCAGTCACGATCAAAATCACAGAACCGGCTAGAACAGCAATGCCCCATTCACGCCACGACATCGAAGCAGTTTGGAAGATTTCCTGCATAAAAGGTACATAGGTCAGGAAACATTGCAGTGCAAGCATGATGCCGATAATCGCAAACGCCATGGGATTACTAAAGAGATTTTTTGAAAGTGCCAGTGTGTTTGTACGGATGTTAAAGAGATAGAAGATTTTTCCTAAGACAATCATGTTCACCATCATGGTGCTTGCGGTGACGCGGTCTGTTAAGTGGTTGGCTGTCAACCAATCGAACGCCCACAACCCGATACCGGCGATCATCATGGCTACATAAGCAATTTGAAAGACATCATGTTTGTGCATCATTGACGCATTTTTCTTACGTGGTGGGCGCTCCATCGTGCCGGCTTCGGCAGGTTCGAAGATGAAGGCGAATTGAATGGTGATGGCGCTGACCATGTTAATCCACAACAGCTGACTGGCACGTAATGGCATCGCTTGTTGGGTCAGGATGGTGAATACGATAACCAGTCCTTCGGCAAAAGAGGTCGGTAATAGGAACAAAATGCTTTTTTTGATGTTTTGGTAAATGCGGCGTCCTTGAGCGATGGCCGTTTCCATGCGGGCAAAGCGGTCATCGGTCAGCACCATGTCGGCTGCATCTTTGGCAACATCGGTCCCGGATTGACCCATGGCAACTCCGACGTCGGACTTTTTAAGTGCTGGTGCATCATTGACGCCATCGCCGACCATGGCGGTGACGTTGCCGGCATCTTGTAAGACAGAGACAATCGTCAGTTTGTCTTTTGGTGTGGTCCGGGCAAAGACGTCGGCATTGAGGATCATCTGGCGTTGCTTTTCTTCCGGCAGTGCTGCTAGTTGCGTGCCGGTGACGGCTGTAGGCGAATCGGCCATGCCTAGCTTTTTGGCGATGGCAAGAGCCGTCTCGGGGTGATCGCCGGTGATCATTTTGACTTTGACACCGGCGCGCCGCATTTGCTTGATCGCCGAAATCACTGACTCGCGTGGCGGATCAATAATCGCGGTGAGTCCTAGAAAATCGAGCCCTTGCTTTAATAATGCTGGCGTGATTTCGCTAGTGTCATCCGGAACGATTTTCTGGGCAACGGCAATGACGCGTTGCCCTTCCGTACTGAACTGACTCGTTAACATTAAATAGTGGGACTGATCAAAGTCGGGATGAGCCGCCGCAACAAGCGGTAACAACTTATCCGGAGAACCTTTTACAAACAGACAGGTGTGGCCATCCGCGCATTTTGCTAATTTGGCCATGTAACGATTGTTGGAATCAAATGGCATCAAGTCGCGTTCGGTGTTAGCGGGTTCGTCCTTGAAGGCTTTGTAGTAGGCAGTGAGGAAAGCACCATCAGTAGGTTCACCGTTGATGACATAGCGGCCGTCTTCTTGGTGCAATTCAGTGTCATTGGCTTCAAATCCAGCGGTTAGCAAAGCGGTTAAATCCGGATGGTTAGCCGGTTCGATGGTTTTTCCGGCAAGGGTGAACTGCCCTTTAGGGGTGTAGCCTGAGCCGCTTACCTGATAAGTGGCCTGAGGGGTGATGACGGTGGTAATGGTCATCTCGTTTTTGGTTAGCGTACCGGTTTTGTCGGTACAGATAACATCGACTGAGCCTAAAGTTTCCGCAGCTGGCAAGGTTTTGACAATGACGTGTTGTTTCTTTGCCATATTGGAAACACCCATTGCCAAGATAACGGATGTGGTGGCTGGCAGACCTTCTGGCATTGAGCCAACGACCATGGTGACGATGGCAAGGGCTAAGACAGGCAGACTGTATTTACCGATGATCATGCCGAAGATAAATAGTAAGACCGCTGCTGCGATAATGGCGTACGAAATTCCTTTACCGATACCGTCAATTTCGCGCATCATCGGCGAGCGGCCTTTACGTACGTCCGAAACCGCCTGGGAAATCTTACCGAACTCAGTATCGTGGCCGGTTGCAACCACGATGCCAATACCACTTCCGCCTGCAACCGCTGTCGAGGCAAACGCCATATTGCTTTGATCGGCAAGTGGTGTGTCTGCTGGCAGGATATCAGTCGTTTTGATGACCGAATTTGCTTCCCCGGTCAGGACAGCTTCTTGAATCGTTAAGTTGTCAATATCAACGAGGCGTAAATCGGAGGGAACATTATCGCCGGCCTCCAGAAAAACAACATCGCCGACAACCAAATCGGCACTGGGAATATCAAGACGCTCACCGTCACGATAAACAGTTGCTTCAGGGGCCAGCATTTTTTTGATTTTTTCAAGTGAATCGCTGGCGTTGCTTTCCTGATAGTATCCAATAATCGCATTGACGATAATCACTAAAACAATAACCGAGGTATCAGTGACATCGCCAATGACGGTGGTTAGGATTGCGGCAATGATCAGGATATAAATGATTAAATTGTTGAACTGCCGCAGAAAGATCAGCCACTTTGGCGTTGGATGCGATTCGATGGCATTCGGGCCATTGGCTTCTAAGCGTTTAGCGGCCTCTGTTTTAGAGAGACCGTGGTCAAGGGACGGGACCTGCAACATTTGCTGCAGATCCTTGATACTGTGCGCTGTTGCTGGCGGTTGCGAGTCGGGAACTTCTTCCATAAGTGATTCCTCATTTCGTGATATAAATTTTTTGGTACTATCTTTATCATATGGTATGCCTAAACCGGTTGCAATCAATTTGCGATTTCAATTTAATGCGAGCTAAAAAAGCGTTTATCTTTTATATCGGGATTATGATGACCTAATGCTTTGAAACGGTTTTCTGAAAGCAATCGGCTGTAAGCGTGATTAGCTATTGCCGTGAATCGGGCACTGCTTAGGCATTTTGAAACAATGGACACTTTACAAATTAGTCACTGAAAATACAATTAATTTTCATAAAATAGTTGACGATATCAGCTTCAAGGCATATCCTAAGAAAGGATTAAGTTAGGGAAACCTAAAAGGCCTTGTTCCCCAGGGACTTAACTTTTTTCAAGATGAAAGGGGAGACATATTGTGAGTGATGATCACAAGAAGAAACATTCCATGAAGCTCATTCAATACGCGAACGGGCCGTCATTGGAAGAAATTAACGGTACAGTTGAGGTGCCACACGGGAAAGGCTTTTGGCGAACGCTATTTGCTTATTCCGGACCAGGAGCATTGGTTGCCGTTGGTTACATGGATCCAGGGAATTGGTCCACGTCCATCACCGGTGGTCAAAACTTCCAGTACTTACTGATTTCCGTTATTCTAATGTCAAGTTTGATTGCGATGCTGTTGCAGTACATGGCAGCTAAACTTGGCATTGTGAGTCAAATGGATCTTGCCCAAGCGATTCGTGCAAGAACGTCGAAGAAGCTTGGGATTGTCTTGTGGATTTTGACTGAGTTAGCGATTATGGCGACTGATATTGCCGAAGTTATCGGTGCCGCTATTGCGCTTTATCTTCTGTTCCATATTCCACTTGTTATTGCGGTGCTGGTCACGGTCCTCGATGTTCTGGTATTACTGTTGTTGACCAAGATTGGGTTCCGAAAAATCGAAGCTATTGTTGTTGCTCTTATTCTTGTCATTTTACTGGTCTTCGTTTATCAAGTTGCTTTGTCGGATCCTAATATGGGGGCTTTGCTTAAAGGCTTCATTCCAACTGGCGAAACATTTGCAAGTTCACCGTCAGTCAACGGTATGAGTCCAATTCAAGGGGCTTTGGGAATCATCGGGGCGACGGTTATGCCACATAACCTGTATCTGCATAGTGCGATTTCTCAAACTCGTAAAATTGATCATAAAGATCCGGAAGATGTTGCTCAAGCCGTTAAGTTTTCAGCATGGGACTCCAACATTCAGTTGACTTTTGCCTTTGTTGTTAACTGCTTGCTACTCGTTATGGGGGTTGCGGTCTTCAAGAGCGGTGCAGTTAAAGATCCTTCCTTCTTCGGTTTGTTCCAGGCATTGTCTGATTCTTCCACACTGAGTAACGGTGTTTTGATTGCGGTTGCCAAGTCCGGTATTTTATCCATCCTATTTGCGGTTGCGTTGTTGGCATCAGGTCAAAACTCAACCATTACAGGTACGTTAACAGGGCAGGTTATCATGGAAGGCTTCATTCATATGAAGATGCCGCTGTGGGCGCGGCGCTTGGTTACTCGTGTTATCTCCGTTATCCCGGTTATCGTCTGCGTTATGTTGACTGCTCGGGAAACGCCGATTCAGCAACATGAGGCGCTCAATACATTAATGAACAACTCACAGGTCTTCTTGGCCTTCGCGTTGCCATTCTCAATGTTACCGCTGCTAATGTTTACGAATAGTAAGGTTGAAATGGGCGATCGGTTCAAGAACACTGGCTGGGTTAAAGTGCTCGGTTGGGTTTCCGTTATCGGTTTAACTTATCTGAACCTGAAAGGTCTGCCAGATTCAATCGCCGGATTCTTCGGTGATAATCCAACGGCCGCACAAACCAACATTGCTAATATGATCGCTTACGTTCTGATTGCAGCTGTTTTGGCCCTCTTGGCATGGACAATTTGGGATCTGTATAAAGGTAATAAGCGTTATGAAGCTCATCTTGAAGCTGTAGCCGATGAAGAAGAGGCGAAAGCAAATGATGACGTACAATAGTCTTGTCGCGTCTTTGGTGATGAGTTGCGATGGGATCGAGGAGTCAGAAGGCTACGATCCGTGGTTATTCGCAATTCTTGGATTGGAAAATGAGCAATCTAAGGTACGCCAAAACAAGTAAGATAATTGTTGGCCATTGTTGTATATGTTAAAAAAGCCGCTTTGATCAGCTCAACATGATCAAGGCGACTTTTTTGTAAGCGCGAGCCGGCGCGGTTAGGGATCGGAGTGTAAGTGGCCTTGGGCGTGATGGCCGGTCTTTGGCCATTGCGCTTAAGGTCCTTACACGCAGACTTCTGCGCCGGGGAGCGCGTTATGGGCGTAAGCCAGAACATAAGCGGCCTTAAGCGTGATGGCCCAGGTTTGGCCATTGCGCCTGAGGTCCTTACACGCAGATCCCTGCGCCGGGGAGCGCGTTATGGGCATAAGCCAGAACATAAGTGGCCTTAAGCGTGATGGCCCGCACTTGGCCATTGCGCTTAAGGTCCTTACACGCAGACTTCTGCGCCGGGGAGTGCGTTATGGGCATAAGCCAGAACATAAGCGGCCTTAAGCGTGATGGCTGGGCTTTGGCCATTGCGCTTAAGGTCCTTACACGCAGACTTCTGCTCCAGCAAACGCGTGACGGTCATCAGCGATGAAAGTGGGGATGAGATGGCACATTTAAGTGAGGTTATGACTCAAGCTGTACCAACTGAAACAGCGACCGGATTATCGCAGCATGCGACTGATTTGCTGATCGGACTCATGTATGCGGATCGGCTGGATTCTGAGAGTAACACCAAGAAGCGGAAAATATTTCGTGGTGGTCGACCATTTTTTGAGCGCTATGGACAAATTGCAGGGGTAGAGCATCGGGGTAAATTGAAAAAAGCACGGCGGGAGCTTGAACTGAATGGCGCCTTGGATTGTGCGCAACCAGGGGATAAGTCCTATCAATTAACGCAGACGCCATGGCAGATTTTTAAACAGTTCAACGGGATGATGGCCTCCCCGGTTCAAGTGAGTCGAACCTATGATGTTAAATCCTTTAGCGAGCTATTAAAGCGCAGCAGTCTTGCCCATAAAAACTTTCCATTGAATACGGAAGGGGCAGTTATGCTGCAAACTGATACTTTTGGCAGTGAACAACCCTTGATGTATGCTGTTTCGCCAGCAACTTATCACCGGTTGACCAAAGCCGAAGCAAGGATGAAAACAACGGTACCAGACACCCGTCAGCGACTGGTTAACGTTCAGGCTTGGTCAATTGATCCGGCATTGATTAGCGGCTGGCTGCACGCTGGCCTACCCACCCCGCAAGCCGATCCGATTCACCAATATTTAGCGGCTTTATCATCTTCATCGCTTCAATTTCAAAAAGAAGCGGCACGGCTGGTTGCGGCAATGCTTTACTGAACTTTGATCTCAAGACTGCATCGACAAGGTGTAGCGTTTGGGGTATCGGCCTTAGCGATCATTAGGTGCTAAGGCTGTTTTTTTATGCTTTTGGTTTGCTTGGCAGTGCGATCGTGTAAAATAGGACTATCATTAACAAGCAATCGCAGCACATGTGATTAAGATGGAGGTAGCGATGACGACGAATACACGGATTGAATCAGATACTTTGGGACCGGTTGAAATTCCGGAAACGGCTTTATGGGGACCGCAGACTGAACGCAGCCGTCATAATTTTCAAGCCGGACCGCTTATGCCGTTGCCGCTCATCAAAGCGCTGCTGCAAATCAAAAAAGCGGCGGCGCGGGCGAATGTGGCAGCTGATATTTTGCCTGCTCCCAAAGGCCAACTGATCACGCGGGCTGTAGACACGTTATTGGCTTTGCCTGATGAAAAATTACAAGCTGATTTTCCGCTGCATGTTTACCAAACAGGATCCGGCACCCAAACAAACATGAATGTGAATGAGGTTGTCAGTCATCAGGCAGCCAAACTCAATCCTGACTTACCCATTTTACCTAATGACGATGTTAACCATAGTCAAAGTTCAAACGATACATTTCCGACCGCGATGAACATTACGGCCGCGATTGCTGTCAATCACTTGCTGGCTGCTGTTGATGGCTTGATCGCGGCATTGCAAACGAAAGCCAAGCAATATGACCATACCGTTAAAATTGGGCGGACACATTTGCAGGATGCCACACCGTTAACTTTTGGCCAGGAAGTCAGCGGTTGGATTGCGATGTTAGCGCACGATCGAACGGCGATTGAACAATTGCAACCGGCACTTTTTCGCTTGGCCATTGGCGGTACGGCGGTTGGTACCGGATTAAACGCAGCGCCAAACTTTGGGCGGATTGTGGCCGGGCGTTTGAGTGATGTCTATCACTTGCCACTGACCGCCCAAACAAATAAATTTGCGGCATTGGCAGCCCATTCTGAAATCAGCAATGTTCACGGGGGTATTAAGACATTAGCCGCCGATCTGTTGAAAATTGCCAATGATATTCGGTTTCTGGCAAGTGGTCCACGAGCAGGTTACGGTGAATTGCGGATTCCAGCCAATGAACCGGGAAGCTCGATCATGCCTGGGAAGGTGAACCCAACGCAAGCAGAGGCACTTACCATGGCAACTGTACGGGTGATGGGCAATGATACCACCATCACCGTTGCCGCCTCCCAAGGTAACTTTGAGCTGAATGTCTATAAACCAGTGATCATCAGTACGTTTCTTGAATCGACGACGTTACTGACACAGACGATTACCAGCTTCACGCAAAAACTGGTGGCAGATTTGACCGTCAATGCCCCGCGCATGCAGGCACTCGTTGCGCATTCCTTAATGACGGTGACTGCCCTTACGCCGCATATCGGCTATGAAAAAAGTGCTGCCATCGCTCAGCTAGCTGAACGCACGGGAACGGATCTCAAGGATGCGGCAATTCAAACCGGTTACGTGACTGAGGCGGAGTTTGATGCTTGGGTTGACCCGGCTAAAATGACTGGAATTTAAAGCCAGACACCACTGGTCAATAGCGAAAGTCACGATTGGAGCGAGCGACATGAAAAATCAAAAAATGGGATTCTTCGGGTTTTTGATCATCATCTTTATCATTGCCATGTTGGTACAATATTGGTATATCTTTGTCGCAGTCCTTGTCCTTGGCGGTGCGGCTTATTTGTACTACTATCGGCGCCAACAAGCCATTGCAGCCCAGGCAGCCAAAACGGCTCAAGCCCAAGCAGCGGAGCAGGCGACTATTGCCAGGCTAAAAGCATACAAAGATCTGTTAGATACCGGAGCCATCACGCAGGAAGATTACAATCACAAAAAAGCCGAGCTGTTACGGCTCGACTCACATGAAGAACTTAAATTTTAAAACGGTGGCCAATAACTTAAGGGTTTAATGTTCGTCATTGGTTGCGGTAGTTAACGGAACGCCTTTAGCACCGCCGGAAATACTTTCGATAAAATCGAGGAAAGTTGGCGCAATTCCCAACTCGTCAAGGTCTTCAGGGGCGATCTGATAGCGGATCGCCTTTTCGTCGTGGGCAAGAATTTTTTGCACCCAATGTGGCTCGCGAATCATTTCATGGCCGATAGCAACCAGATCAAATGCTGCCGCGGCTTTTTCGGCCTCTTCAGGGGTCTTAATGCCGCCAACCACAATGATCGGCAAGGCGCCGGCGACATGATCGCGAATAACGTCATTGATGATGGCAGGATTATCCGGATCACGCAATGATGTCCGCCATACGTCAGACTGGGAGACGTGCAGGTAGTCGATTTTGGTGGCTTTTAAAGCATCAATGAGCGCTAATGTGTCGTCTAAAGTGATGCCGGGCTGTTCTAACTCTTCCGGTGAAATACGGTAGCCCAACAGGAAGGGGCGATCGGCAGTTTCGGCAATGACTTTTTCCGCTTCATGCACCACGGCTAAGGGGAAACGCATCCGCTTGTCTCGTGTGCCGCCCCATTCGTCGGTTCGCCGGTTAGAATGCGGGGAGTAGAATTGCTGAATCAGATAGGTGTTAGCGCCGTGCAGCTCCACGCCGTCAAAACCGGCTTCGATTGCCCGGCGCACTGCCTGACCGAAATCGTGAATGGTTGCTTTAATTTCTTCAGTTGTGAGGGCTCGCGGCGTTTCATAACCAGAACGAGGCGCGGCAACCGCACTGGCACTGACGGGTTGCTGCCCGCGCAAAATCTTGCTATTGCTCATACGACCAGCACTAAAAATCTGCAAAACCGCTTTAGAGCCGCCTGTTTTCATCGCAGTTGCCAGACGACTTAGGCCGGGAATGAACCGATCATCGGCCACACTTAACTCGCCTTCAAACCCCTTCCCAAGCGGATTAACATTGGCGGTTCCGGTAATGAAAAGGCCAACGCCTCCAGCGCGCTTTTGATAATATTCAATTTCGTCTTGCGTGACCGTACCATCTTCAAAAGAAAGCCGAGTCGTCATCGGCGGAATGACAATGCGGTTCTTCAGGGTGATGGGCTGATTTTTGAATGTAAAAGGTTTTAGAAAAGTATAATCAGACATATAAACTCCTTTGAAAAGATTCAACGCGTTTAACGCTGCTGAGTGACCGGACGCAACAGCACTTCGTTAACCGCTACATTGTCTGGTTGATCAATGGCGTACAAAACCGCGTTGGCGACATCGGTAGCGGTGAGTCCGTTATTTTTCTCATCGGCTTCTACTGCTGCGCGGCGCTTCGGATCACTGATGGTACTGAACAACTCAGTATTCACAGCGCCCGGGGAAATCATGGTTGTTTTAATGTGGTTGGCTGCCTGTTCCTGACGCAAACCGTCCATAATTGCCTGAATTGCCCATTTAGTGCCGGAATAGACAGCAGTTCCGGGATGCACGATATGACCGGCCACAGAATCAGTCGTAATGATTTGGGCACTGTGCCGTTCAATCATATGCGGTAAAACGGCGGCGATACCATAAAGGACGCCCTTGATATTCACATCAACCATCCGTTCCCACTCATTAACTTTCAACTCAGCCATTTCTGAAAGCGGCATAAGACCGGCATTATTGAACAAAACGTCAACGTGTCCAAATGTCTTAATGGCTAAGTCGACTAGGGATTTGACTTGGTCTTGATTCGTGACGTCGGTTGCTTGGTAACGAATCTGATCGTTTCCAAAAGGTTCCGCCAACTTGGCAAGGCGATCCTCACGCCGCGCGCCAATCACTAACTTTGCACCGGCTTGCGCCAATACCTGCGTGGTTGCAGCGCCAATACCGCTTGATGCGCCGGTAATCACGACGACTTTATCTTTAACAGTCATTTTGAACCCTCCTGATAGTTTCTGCTAATTAAAAATAAGTGTTATCACCTTTAAATTAACGCGCTCAAAAGCAGCTGACAAGTCGTTTTATTGAAATTCTCATATTATCTTGACCTTAAGTGGGCTTTAGGGGATAGAATTGAGGTGGCATTGGAGTGTGGGCGCTGGGGGTTGTGGCCGGCGCACACTCACCATAACGCGCTCCCCGGCGCAGAAGTCTGCGTGTTAGGACCTTAGTCGCAATGGCCAAAGCCCGGCCATCACGCCTGAGGCCACTTACACTCCGACTTCTAAGCGCGCCGGCTCGCGCTCACGCTATAACGCGTTCGCCAGCGCAGGGGCCTGCGTGTAAGGACCTTGGTCGCAATGGCCAAAGCCCGGCCATCACGCCCAAGGCCGCTTACACTCCGGCCCCTAAGCGCGCTGGCTCACGCTCACTAAGAAAGGAGTTTTGCTGTCATGAAACAAGTGCAATTAGGTGGTTCTAATTGGAAAGCTTCCAGTGTTGCATTGGGAATTATGCGGATGAATGTTTTGTCTCCGGAAAAAGCGGCTTCGGTTTTGGATAGCGCCTATGACGATGGGATTGATTTCATCGATTCGGCGGATATTTATGGTAAAGGTAAGTCGGAAGAGGTTTTTGGCGAGGCTTTGAAGCAAGCTAAAGTTAACCGTGACCAGTTGTATATTCAGTCTAAAATCGGGATTGTGGTAGATCCAAAACGTTCACACGGCAGCTTGGTTTTCGGCAAACGGTATGACTTTTCCAAAGAACACCTATTGTCAGCGGTTGATAGCATTCTGCAGCGCTTGCAAATCGACTATCTGGATTCGGTTTTACTGCATCGTCCGGATCCATTGATGGAAGTTGATGATGTGGCGGCTGCTTTTGATGAATTGCAGCAAAGCGGTAAGGTGCGGCATTTTGGGGTTTCTAACTTCAATCCTGAACAAATTGCGCTGTTGCAAGAGAACCTGCATCAACAACTTTTGATTGATCAAGTTCAGTTCTCCGTGGCCCACACTGGCATGGTTGATGCGGGCATGCATACCAACATGGCCGATGACCGGTCTGTTGATCATGATGGGAGCTTGCTGCCATATCTGCAACGCAAACATATGACCCTGCAGGCATGGTCGCCGTTCCAGTACGGGATGTTTGAAGGTACCTTCATTGACAGTCCCAAGTTCAAAGCATTAAATGACGAGCTGCAAAAAGTTGCCGATCATTATCACACGAATAAAAATGCGATCGCTGTTGCGTGGTTACTGCGGCATCCGGTGGGCGTTCAGGTTATTCTCGGTTCAATGAATCCTGAACACATCAAAGAAAGTGCAGAAGGTGCCGATATTACCTTGACGCGGCAGGAATGGTATGACATTTACTTCGCGGCTGGCAACGATTTGCCGTAATGGTCAAGACAGAGGGGCACTTCCTGTAGGCGCCCTTTTTGGTTGCGTTCCTAATTCAGGTGGCAATAGATGGCGCTTGATTTTTGACTCGTTCAGGTGCATACTCTGGAAAAATTCCTTGATGCAACTGTACAATGGTAGCAGGGTCTATCGTTTTAGGAGGCACTGTCATGTCAGACAAGAAACAAGCGTTATTCGAAATGTTGAGTAAAGCCTATAGCAGTCCGGCCGTGAAAGCTGATGCCAAATTAAAGCAAATAATCGAATCCAACGCGAAACAACTGGAAGATGCAGAGGACAAAACAGCTTATGTCGCAGTCGTGACCCAGCTATCGCATGATATTTCCAAGTATTATCTCATTCATCACACGATTCCAGCCGAGATGATCGCCGTTTTCAATGCGATCAAGGCGGATGTGCCAGCAGATCAAGTCAATGCCAAGCGTTATCGCGATCAGGCGCTGGCTGCTGGGCTGATTGCTATTCCGATTGTCTGGGGTGGCGGGCATTAATTAGCCGCATGGGATATGAGCTTGTTCGATGCTGATGAACTGTGTCATTTCGGCCTTTTTACGACTATGCTGAAATACGCGCTTCCGATTAGTCGTGGTTAATGCGCCACGGCTTTTTCTATGCGCTTTGGACCGGGCGATTCATGTCCGCAATAACGTTAATCGGCGAAAAGGCTACGTTTATCGAAAGTTTGACCTGAAGCTTGATAAATTTGGTATATTGCAGTTAGCAATTCAAGAAAACGCTATCTTAATGCAAACACTTATCGACCAGACATGGAGGATCACTCATGAATATGGTGCAACGAAATCAGATTCTGTTTATTTTGACCGGATTAAACCTGAGTCTGAAACAAGCGGCTAGTGGTGGCCTGATGGAGACAGAAGCACAGGAAGTTGTAGATGAGGCCTTAGATATTTTAAAGCGGCCTAATGTGCTCAAGAATCGAGCCGCAGATTACGCCTTGTCGCGACTATACGCACGGTTTACGCGATTAATCGGCTTGCAAGGAATGAAACTTTCAGCGGAGGCCAATCAGTGGTGGCAGGCGGTAAAAGACTTTATGGAAAATGACATTCATGGCGAATTGAGTCAGGTAGGCGGGCCGCACTTTATTATTTAGACAGTTGTTGCCCAAGCCATGGTCTGATTCCAGTAACCGGCCCGAAAAGAATTCGCTTGTAGCCGCGTGTTTCCATAGAATTAAGGAACACGTGGTTTTTTTGCTTAAAAAAGATTTGCCATATTAGTATAAACGGAATATACTAAGTGAACCATAGAAAGGGGCATCTCATATGAGCAAAGAAGAAGACAAGGAATTAATCAATGATGGCCTGGCTGACGACACCGTCATTGAGGAAACAGATGCGGCAATCACCCAATCGCAGCGCATGTCAGCGACTCAAATCATTATTTTAGGGCTGGCACTGATTGGGGCTTTTCTAGGTGTGCTTGACACATCGATTGTTTACACGGGTACCGTTAAAATGGCGGCACAATTGCATTTGAATGCTGGCGCGTTGTCTTGGGTGTAGGTGGCCTATGCGCTAACTTATGCTGGGCTGATGCTAGTAGGCGGTAAATTAGGCGATATTTACGGACGCAAACCATTATTCATTGCGAGTTTAGCTATTTTCGGAGTTGGCAGTCTGGCAGTCGGGGCAGCTACCAATGCGCTTGTCATGATTAGCTTTCGCGCTGTTCAAGGCGTGGGCGCGGCCATTCTTGCACCGAACTGTTTGGCTTTGTTAACAGACACCTTTCAAGGAAAAGCACGACAGCGGGCAATCGGCTACTATGCTTCCGTCATTGGAGCCGGTGCAGCGGTTGGTTTAGTCATTGGCGGCTTCTTTGCAACGTTTGCGTCATGGCGGGTCGGTTTCTACATGAATGGTCCGATCGCATTAATCATGGTTGGTATTGCGGCAAGATATTTACCTAGTGCAAAACGCCAAACCGGAAAGATTGACTGGATTGGTACGATCTTGTCAGTATTAGCGATGACTTCAATCTCATATGGGTTAGATGGCAGTCCATGGCCAATCCCCACGTTGCTGATTTCAGCAGTTCTTTGGGTTGCATTCATTGCTAGTCAAGGTCGCGTTGCCCACCCGACAATGCCACTGGAAATCTTTACGGATAGGGAACGGATGGCTTCTTATGTCAGTTCTCTGTTGTTTAGTGCCGCTGCAATCGGCTTTTGGTTCTACACACCTCAGTTTATGCAAGGCGTCTTAGGATTAACGCCATTTATGACTGCATTAGGCATGGTGCCAATGGCCATCTTACTCTTCATTGTGGCAGTCAAGGCCCGGACCTTCGTTGATCGGTGGCGTAATTCAAAGGTCATGATCTTCGGATTTGTCACGGTGCTACTTTCATTGGCTGAACTGGCAGTGGCATCACGGTTTGCCAATTACTGGTTTTTGTTACTTGGGACACTCGGATTTGCGGTAGGATTCGCGCTGGCATTTGCCACACTCGCTACTTCAGGTTTGGCTAGAATTCGGCCGGAAATTTCGGGAGCTGCATCAGGCGTCTACAACACCGCCCGACAATTTGGCGGCGCTTTAGGACTGGCAATCTTTGCGGCGTCAACTAGCAGCTTAACTAAGATTGCGGATGTATTCGGACAGGCAATGTTGATTGGCGTCGGCATGACCATTGTTGGCCTGATACTTGTCGTCACGCTCATTATTCCGGCAGAAAAAGCCGCCAAGTAACGGTATCATTGGTATAATAGAATATACACAATCGTTTAATGGGAGGTATATTCGATGGCTTTTTCAGTCGCATTTTCGCAAGCACTTGAAATCACGGCCTACGTCAACGCAAAGTCCCAAGCACAACATGAAGACTATTTATCGATTCAAAAGATTTCCGAAATGCTAAACATTCCGGTTCCTAGCATTAAAAAAATTTCGTCCACACTTAAAAAAAGTGGTATTTTAACGTCGAAAACCGGTCTCAATGGCGGTTTGCGATTAGCCAAAACGCCACAAACGATTACAGTTTATGAGATCTTAACGGCAATTGAAGGGACGGCGCCGTTATTTAAGCTTCATCAGGAAATCGATCCGGCCGCGTTTGTCAACGGCGAGCGCGTCACGAGTTGGTTAACAGCAAGCACCAACGTTCTAAACCGAGCCGAAGATGCTATGGTGCAAGTGCTAAAGCAGACGAGCATTGCTGATTTGGCTGAAGCCGCAGAAGCGTAAAAATCGAAATCTAACTTTTCATCGCCTCATTCAAGACTAACGTTGGCGCGTTGGTATTGGATGAGGCGATTTTGCTTACGGCATTTTCAGGATCGTGCAACTGTGGGGCAGTCAGTAAATAGTCAGCAAGTGCGCCTCCATTGGCAAACCTTTTCGGAAATGGGGACGATTAACGCGTTGTCAAGTTTCAAAATACAACGATTATCGGCGAAAACCCGACGTTTAAAAGTTAATGATCCGTAACATGCGCAGCCTCGGTATATTGTGGGTAGCGATATCGAAGCTGCGTTGCATTGAAACGTGCGAGTGAAGGTGGATAAATGGAAAGAAAACGTCATTTGCTATTGTCGCCAGGATTTTGCGTTTTATATATCTTGCTTTTGGTTGTGCTAATCAGCCAGCTGCTTTTAATTCCAGCAGTTTACACGCTGAAATTGGACTTCTGGGCTGGGAATATCTTATTTAAAGCCATCATTTTACTGGTGATGATCGCACTTAATTGGCTGTTACTGAAACAAGTTATCGTCTTAAAAGTGACACTTAGTCGACCACGATTGAAGCCAGTTATCATTTGGGGACTGCTCTTTATACTTATCGCTTGGTTCACGGTTACAAATCGAACACCGATTGACGTCTTGCAAGCAGCTGTGATTGGTACTATTGCCGCTGTTCCCGAAGAGTATTTGTTTCGTGGCGTCATGCTTGGCGGGTTGATTCGGGCGTTTTATGTTGCCCATCATCGCCATGCCAAATACCAACTCTTATTTTGCATAGGGTTAAGCAGTCTTGTTTTTTCATTGGCTCACCTGAGTAATTTGCCTGCTCAAGGGCTTGTGATAACAATTGCCCAAGTGATCCAGGCATTTGGCATGGGGGCTATTTTTGCAGCACTTTATATTCGTTACGGATCGTTGCTTATGCCAATATTGATCCACTTTTTGATTGATTTTGTTATCACTTTGGTTAGTGGACCGTATCCGAAAGAAGCGCCTAGTGATCCCAACGCTATAACGATGACGATTGTTCACGCATTCCTTATTGCCGGGATTTACCTGGCGATTGCACTGCGACTTTTTCGCCGTGGCCAAAACAATGAAAAGTTTCTGGCACGATTGTCGCATTCGTAAACTGGCTGTATGTATCAATTATGATAGAACGAGTTTAAGGAGAAAAACGATGTCTACGCGACTGACTAAACTAGTCGATTATGGGTTGATAATCGCTACCATTATTTTTGCCATTTATACGGTCACATCGGCAATTGGGTGGACCAATCATGGGAGTTTTGTGACGCCAATGTTGATTTTGATGACGTTGTTAATGCTGTTAAGCGAGCGGGAGGAAAAGCAGAAGAGCGCGTGAATCAAAAAAGATTTTGGCGCTGCTTATTAACATTTATTGTCGGTTATATGTGTGCAGTTTGTCATCATTTCCCCGGCGAATGGATGCACATGCTGGCCGCGAGCCTAATCGCCTTTCTAAGTTGGCTTAAGACTGGATGCTCACAGTGGCGAAAAAGACATGGGTAAAAGTAAATACAGTTGCAGTTGCTTGAGTTTTGAAGAGAAGGCGGCAATATCAAATAATCGCCGGGTTTTTAACGATAAACGTCAAAATTAGGTTTTTTACGACGATTTTCTTGCAAAAATCGACGTTAAAAAATTCATTCCCACAAACCTGGCTGTCTACTTTATATTGATGGGGAAGAAGGGAAGTCCTTCTAACAAAGGGAAAGGAGGAAAATGGGATGACCATGCGAACAGGACTAGCTTTGAAGGAAATCTCGGGAAAAATGCTTGAATTGACGAGCGGTGGGAATGTTCCTTTATCCAATTGCAGTGTGGATCCACCAAACGAACGCCATCCGCCAGCTTACGAATCGGCATTTAAGTATAAACTGCCGATTGTTCATCCAATTAAGGTGGCGACTTAAGTGATAATTTAGGCTGATAGATAGATTGAAAGGCTCATAAAGGAAAAAGGAGGAAGAACATGGATCATTTAAAAACTTTAAACACGGCTGATTTGGCAAGTATTTCTGGTGGCGATAATGGTAATCTGTGGACCTTTATCGGGAAGGCCATTGGTTCAACCGCGCGTTCTTGGGCTGAAGGCGCCATGTTTGCGCCAGCCATTGGTCCTGCCAAAGAGATTGTTGACAAACTTAACGGCAATTAGTATCCGGGATGAATAGGCACTCGAACGGGCAAACGTATGAATAAGATAAATCTTTTAATGTTAGCTACGTTTATCTTGGTATATCTATTAGGTGTTTTGGTATATACGTGCTGTAAAAAAGATGGTCACTATCGCGTTTGGAATGATAAATATCTCGACAGTGAGCATCAGATAGCCTTTAAACGTGCTTATATTTTGAATGCCATCTGGTTTATTACCTACGCTTAAACTTTGAGTGTTCCGTTCAATGCCTAAGCTGTACGCTGTAATGCTGCCGTACAAACCAAGTAGCAGAATTTCGATGGTGAAGGTCAAGTGACTTTAATCCAGGCATGCCGCTGATGACTCCATGGTTGTATTTGCAAAAAGTTGTGCGGTAGATGAGCATTTTATCGCCACAATATCCATAACAAAGACTTTTGGATCAACTGGCGAGTAGTTTCTTACAAATACAAGGAGGTAATTTTAATGACTAAGTTGAATGAAGCTGAATTGAGTAAGATTTCCGGCGGTATCGGACCGCTCGCAATCCCTGTCGCTGCTATTCTTGGATTCCTGGCAACAGATGCGTGGAGCCATGCTGATGAGCTGGTGGCGGGAGTCAAGCAAGGATGGGAACGATCGTAATAACGGTGCGTTAATTCTTAAGCGTTGTCGCCGTTGTAAAAGTATCTCTGCCCAGAACAAGCCTTTTATCTGTGGGCGAGCATGTTCTTTCTGTCATTGCTACGGCAGATCTGGCAATGCACGGCGCCAAACGTGTTACAAGTGAAGGTGCACTAGCGCAACTTTTTTGGAGTGAAAGATGAAGAAATTGAAATGGTTTTCTGGTGGGAATGAACGGGCTGAACAAGCGATACAGCTTATCGATGAACTGCTTCGCGACTTCGATGACAGTTCTTCCCATAGTGATCGCTTACGGACAGTGCTAAGGAACAATAGAGAGGCCTTAATTTACAAGCAAGCAGCGGTTCCATTTATTTTAAGCCGCATGAATCTAGAAATCTCTAATGCCCTGTTGCAAAACAATATCTTGTTAACCAAGCAACAATCTGACAAATTCGAGCAGCTTTCTTCGCTGGCGAATATCAGATATGGGTACTAGAGGCCACTCCTAAAACGGTGAGTGCGCTTGATTATGGTTAGGCTCACTGATTCATTTGGTGCAGATCAAACTCCGATTGCGATGCTGGTTGGTATGGGCCTGTTGTCAATGGATGATGCCTAAAAGGTTGTCCATTTTATAACGGCGACGTAGGCAAACTAGTTTCGAATATAACGGTCTAACTTAAAAAGACAGAGCCAAAACTGATCGGTCGATAAATGATTTAGTGATGAGCAAAGCGAAGGTACGATGACGATTCTTAAAACTATGCGCACATAGCTTAATGAAGCTTCTTTCTGGATTATCGTTTGTATCTGTTTCGGCGGGTTTTCGCTCAGTGATGTCTTAAACAAGCTGATTGTCGATTGCTTGGGTTTTGATTTTTTCATCGTCCGGGCGTTCATAGAGATGCTTTCAATCTTCATTGTTTTGATTCTTTTCTCTAAATTAAGTGTCACATCTTCAAAGGTTAAAGACCGTAAACGCTCTAAATAACAAATTTTCTTTGTTTGATTTCAAAGTATTGGTAAGGTGGCAGTGTTATTGTCAGTGGGAAGCCTGTCATCTCAAGGAGACAGCAACTATTGTGACACAGCCATCTGCCAGGCTATAATAATGCAATATCGGCTGTTCATGACGGCAAATGAGATTTTAGGTGACACTACTGATATTTGGGAACTGTTTTTAGTGTCAGAATCTTGTTACACTATGTTCGATCAGCCAAAAAACGCAAAAGTCTCCTGATTTGTATTGAAACAAAAATACAAATCAGGAGATCTTGCGCGTGAGTATGGCAGAACTGATGCTAAATAAGATGAGCTTTCAAAACCCACGATTGTTTTTTCTTCCTGACAGTAAAAGGCCTTTCGGAAACAATATTAAATAGGTAAAATGGCTTCATTTTTGTGACTTCTTACTTGTATGATGACCTTAGCAGAACGTATAGTATCTCCGAACCTGTGCTCGCTAATTTGCCGCTTCAATGTAAATTTAAAGGAAGACTCAAGGAGCTTTGCTTATGACAGTTGTGATATATTCTATACTTTTGATTCTGGCATTTTTCTTCACATTCGTATTTGTAACTGCGATCGGCTGGCAGATGATAGACCTCTTAAGACATCGGCTTCATCCGCGAACATCTTTTTGGGAGAAATATTCCCAATTGACGCAGTTGGCCATTAGTATATTGCCTTTTTCTTAGAAGGCGGGAGAACATAAAGAACAGGTTACTAATGGATTACTGAAAGAAGTAAAAATAAGTCTGCTCGTAAACGAGGTGAGCGTAATCGATCAATTTGCAAGATTATCATTCCAACAGAAAGTGTCGTTGCTTGTTGCCATTGGGGTTTTAATAATGGCGTTTTGGTACTTTTCACCGGGAATTTTAAAGGGGATTTATGACGCTGGTTATCAAACGGGTCAGTCGATAGCACGTTGGTTGAAGTAGAGCTGATGAAGGGTAGCACTGTGAATCTTTATTACGCAACATGGCTTATCTTTTTGGCAACTTTGTTTGTTTTCAAAGATCGCAAATTTGTTAAAAGAATGATTTCCGCGATTTTAGATGATGGAAGTTTAGTATTTGGTATCAGAACTGTCATATGGTTGGCTCTTTTAGGGCTTTTCTTTGTCACAAATCACACTGATTGGCCTTCAGCAGTCCTTATACTGCTCATCGTTAGTGCAGTAATTTTAATTGATTGGCATAAAACCTTTCAGGAGGAATAGTATTTCCAACCTGTATAAACCAACCAAATAACGCATCCTTGATATTGAGGATGCGTTATTTGTGCGTTCAGCTGTGTTGATTAACAGAAATCTAGGATGATTGCCCAGTCACACTCTTCTTAAGATAAAGCTCGTGTGCCTGTTAAGATGTTGCGCAACTCGCCCATTCTCCGAATACTGACCTCAAGTTTATCTTGATTGTCCATATAAACGAATCGGTTTGTGATGTCCAGACGCATAACATGTGCGGGATTAATCAGGATACTCTTATGGCATCGACACAAGTTGGTATATTTGGTTGCCAGTTCCTTAAGGTTGCCAGGAAAGGTTGTAATTTCATTTTCTGCATGAAGCTCCAGTGTCCCTGAGACGCCGGGAGCAGTTTGAATATAGATGAGCTCATCCATTTCAAGTGAAAAAATGCTGGAGTTGATGCTGTAGCTAAACAATCTGGGAGATGCGACCTGACGCGCCTTTAAACGTTTTATTGCATAAAGAATGTTATTTCGAATTTTCTTTTCTGTCTTCGAAGGTGAGTTCTTGTTGATCATGTCCAACGGTGCGATTTTGTGCTCTAAAATCCTTAAAGCTTCATCTACATGGCTGGTGATGAAGAGGATATCGACATAATATGACTTTCTCCGAATGGCTGTGGCTACATCTACGCCGCTTGTCGCTGAATCTCCCAGCTCGATATCAAGGAGGAAGATACTATCATTGATGGCTGACCAATCGACAGCTGCAAGCAGTTCAGTTGCTGACGTTGTTGCCAGCCGGATCTTGGCGGGTAGTTCTTCAATCAGAAGGTACTGCTGCACAGTTTCTTGGATAAAGGTTAGATAGTCAGGGTTGTCTTCGAGAATATAAATGTTTAGGATTGTTTTGTTTTTAGGCATGGGCTTTTCCTCCTATAAATAGCGTGATCTTTAATTGATCATTGTTGATAATTGCTTTACGCATGCTGATATTGGGATTTTGTTGGATTAGGTCATTGATAATGGACATGCCTTGCCCGTGGCCTGAGCCCTTTGTTGTAAATCCTTTTTGGTTAAGTCGAGTTAAATCAAAGCCGTCAGGAATCGGGTTTGCAACAACAATTTCTAAGTGATCGCGGGCGGGTAATAAGAGAACTCTGAAAGACTTAAGTTTAAGTGTGGCAGTTTCGTCAATAGCATTATCAATTAAAATGCCCAAGATTCTGATAATTGCAAATCCGACATCACTTTCCAGGGATCGGACTGTATCTTTGGTATGCATGTACATTGTTATGCCACGGTTTGCAGATTCGGACCATTTGAGATACAGCAAACTCCTGAGCGGATCACTTTCGATCAAAGCTAAGGCATCTTTGCCTATCTCAGCTTTTTGAAGTGCATCCTGTGCTTGAGTGACAATCGTTCGAACGTCTGATGAGTGGTGTGGTGATGATTTCTGCAAGCTAAGCTGTAACGTTGCAAGTAAGTTTTTGTAATCATGAAGAATCCTACTGGTATTGATACGTTGCTGCTCAAGGGCTGAATAGTACGCGCGTTTTGAAGCTTCCGCGTGCTTGATAACTAACAACTCCAAAGAATACTGATATGATTTTACGATGAAGAATAACGAGAATACATTGATAACCATAAAAAGAATTAAGGTTAACAAAATAAGAAGTGTTAGGATATCGGTGATTTCAAGAAATGAAAAAGCAAACTCTAAACAGTAAAGCGAAACGCAGGTCACTATTAAATAAATAACTGCCGGTCTCCAAATAGCTATTTTTTTTTGGATTTGTTCACGGATAGAATTAATGAATAGCTTCTTTTTCATTAACACCTGAGACATGACAATTGCAAATATGACATCAATGATCAGCTTGATGCTATTTGAGATAGTGGATGATTGGACAGATAGAAACAGAAATACGATTTTAGTGACTAGTAATTGAAGGTTAATAACAATTAAGTTAAGTTCTAGAAATAAGAAAACCCAGAAGATATCAAAACGCTGATATTTTTTTGAAATATTTGTTGCATATAAAATACCAAATGTTATTTCACCAACTGATGAAAGAAATGTGGAGAGCGTTCCTGCGGCGAGTGACCATAAGAAAATATGCCTGAGTTTGAAGTCGTTAAAGTAAATATACGAAAGGAAAGTAAGATCAATCAAAAAGATCGGTAAGTGAAACAAGAAGTAATACAAGTCTGTAGAAATAATCATGCTATAATCTTTACCTTTCTGTTTGTAGGCGGTTAACTTCCTAAAAATTGCCAAGGTGCTCGAAAATCTGCGTTAAATGGCGAAAAAGCTACGTTTATTTTTTGCCTAACCAAAATTTTTAAAGATCTGGTACGATCACTTTGAACGAAAGACAAAACGAAGGGAGAAAAAGGTAATGAAAAAATTTAAAGATGAGGAAATGCCAATGATGACAGATCTTGAACTTTCAAGTTTTGTTGGCGGAATGCTCCGAGATGAAGGTTTTACGTTTAACAAGTTTAAGAACTGGCTAACGAGTATCTTTGGCTAGTTTTCTTACGTGTGGGAGAAGAACACTCGTAAAAGAGGTTACAAATAATCTCGTATTGCGAGCTACACAATATAAAAATTATTAAATTTGCATATATTTATAATTTTTATATTAATATAACTGCTATGGCCCTCGATAAAATGCATGATAGCACAATTTACCTAGTCAATATAGTGCTTTTACTTATTTTTTGTTCTGGAGAGGCTGATGTCAATTGGCAATTCAATTTTTAAAGTGGAGATAATTACATGTTTAAACACACCCCCAAACTAGGCCAGATCACCTACTACAAACGCTTCTACACCGCACAAGTTGACGAGCGTGACTGTGGTGTGGCTGCGTTAAACATGCTGCTTAAATACAATGGGTCGGACTATTCGTTAGCCCACCTGCGCGAGTTAGCGAAGACAAATCAGGATGGCACGACGGCTTTGGGAATCGTTCGGGCCGCTGAAGCACTAGCGTTTGAGACAAAACCGGTACAGGCGGATATGCAGTTGTTTGATCTTGAGGATGTGCCTTATCCGTTTATTGCCCATGTGCTGAAGCGCGGTGAATTGCTTCATTACTATGTTGTTTTTAAAGCAACGCGCACGAGTATTCTGATTGGCGATCCTGACCCGTCAGTGCGCATGACCTGGCTTTCGCGAGAGGTGTTTGAAAAAGAATGGTCGGGTGTGGCCATCTTTATTGCACCGGCGCCGCAGTATCAGCCGCGTAAGGAGGACAAAGGCAGTTTGTTTGCGTTTGTACCCATGCTGGCTAAGCAAAAAGGTATTATCGCGAACATTATTCTGGCCGCGGTATTGATTACGGTCATTAGTATCGTTGGGTCGTATTTTTTGCAGTCTATTATTGATACGTATATACCGAATGCCATGCGGACGACGATGGGGATGATTGCTAGTGGCCTTTTGGTGGCTTACTTGCTGCAAGCTGTGTTGACTTATGGCCAGAATTTTTTGATGGCGGTGTTGGGGCAGCGGCTTGCGATTGATGTCATTTTAGGGTATGTGCGCCACTTATATGAATTGCCGATGTCGTTTTTTTCAACTCGGCGGACCGGAGAGATTGTGTCGCGGTTTGCGGATGCCAATAAAATTATTGACGCGCTGGCGAATACGATTATGACGTTGTTTTTGGATGTCTGGATTGTCCTAATATTAGGCATTGTTCTAGGGATCCAAAATGGGACTTTGTTTTTAGTGTCATTGATTGCCGTGCCGTGTTATTTGGTGATTGTTTTTGCATTTCAGCGGCCGTTTGATCGGTTGAACCAAGAGACGATGGAAAGTAACGCAATCTTGAGTTCATCGATTATTGAAGATTTGAATGGCATTGAAACCATCAAGTCCTTGACCGGCGAACGAGTTAGCTATGAACGGGTTGATCGGGAATTTCTAACCTATTTGAAGAGGTCGTTTAGTTACACCAAGGCAGATCAGTTACAGCAAGCGATTAAAGGCCTGTTGAAGCTGGCGTTGAACGTTGTGGTGTTGTGGATTGGGGCAAGTTTGGTGATTGCCAATCGAATGAGTTTGGGGCAGATGCTGACCTTTAATGCGCTGCTGTCATACTTTACGAATCCGCTTGAAAGCATCATCAACCTACAGCCAAAGTTACAAATGGCGCGGGTTGCTAACAATCGCCTGAATGAAGTTTATCTGGTCGAATCGGAATTCAAAGAACAGCGGCACTTGACGGAGCGGCATTTAATCGAAGGTCCGATACGCGTTCGGGATGTCTCGTTTAAATATGGTTTTGGCCAAGATGTGTTAAAAAACATCAACCTTGAAGTGCCGGAAAATGCTAAATATACCATTGTCGGTATGAGCGGTTCTGGTAAGTCGACATTAGCAAAATTATTAGTTGGCTTTTACCCGGTTGATGCCGATAAAGGAACCATTACGTTTAATGGCATTCCGGTCAAAGACATTAACCTGACAACATTACGGCAATATATTGAATATGTACCTCAGGATCCGTTTATTTTTTCGGGCACGGTGTTGGAGAATTTGACGTTAGGTAGCCGTTCGGATGTTTCGGAACAAGATTTGACGCAGGCGTGTTTGGCTGCGGAAATTGCCGCAGACATCGCAAACTTACCGCAGCAGTGGCAGACCAAATTGTCAGAAAGCGGCAGCATTTTATCAGGCGGTCAGAAGCAGCGGCTGGCGATTGCACGGGCCTTGTTGTCACCGGCAAAAGTACTGATTTTTGACGAATCGACCAGCAGTCTGGATACCATTACAGAGCGAAAAATTGTCGATCGCTTGCTGGCAATGACGGATCGGACCATTATTTTTGTTGCCCATCGCTTAACTATTGCGGCTAAAACCGAACAAATTGTGGTGATGGATCATGGCAAAATTGTGGAACAAGGTGACCATGCAACGTTGTTAGCCCAAGACGGTTATTACGCGCGCCTGGTTCATGAGTGAGGTGAGCTTTAGATGATGGATCCCAAAAAACTTGCAACGACCGAATATTACCAGCACCGCTTTCGCAATTTTTCAACGATGATTATTATGCCTAGTACGATTCTTTTCTTAGGCTTGCTATTGTTTCTGATCTTTGCTCGGCGCGAGGTAACTGTGCTGACAGCTGCCGAAATTGAACCGGTAAAGGCAGCCGTGACAGTTCAGGCGACGGCCGCCAATCGGATCGTCTCGAACCGCATGAAAGAAGGCAAGCGCGTGAAGAAAGGCGAGACCTTACTTGTTTACCACGATGTCGCCAATCCAACACAAATCAAATTACTCAAGCAGCAACTGGCAACGCTAAAAGAGCAACAGCAGCAATTGGATGTTTTGAAACAAAGTGTTACCGAAAACAAAGATCTTTTTTCAAAGGCAGACCGATTCGGCTATCAACAACAGGTGCAAGATTATCTGAGTCAACGGCGAGTGCTGACACTGACAGCAGAGGCTGAGCAGGCAACCCAAACCGTCGCTAGTGAAAAAAACAAAGAGATTGATCGGTTACTAAGCGCCAGTATCCAAACGAGCCAAGCAAAAATGGCCGCTATCTCCGAGGCAAAAGCGGCGATTCAGGCGAACAAACCCTTGGCCAGTCGCCACGCCTATCACTACCTTTATCAACAATATGAAAGTGAGATAAAAAATACCGACGCGGAGGCACAGGCGAACCTTAAACGCCAGTACCTTGCTCAATTACAGACACAGTTGGATGAGGAACAAACCAATTTGACGTCTTTAGAGCAGCAACGGGCCGGTCAAAAACAAGCAGATGTATCGGCTCAAAAAGCGGGAGAGACTCAGGCTAATCTAACCGCATTACAAAGTCGGTTGCAGCAAACAGCCGTTGCGGAACAGACGAAGGTTCAGCAACAGGTCCAAGCAGACGAGGCTAAGTTAGCTACCTTGAATGATGAAACTCAAAACTATCATGTCAAAGCAAGTGCCAGTGGCGTTTTGCATTTAGAAACTGCCTTGGCAGGGAATCAATACGTCCCTTCAGGAAGCGTGTTGGCACGAATTCTGCCGGATTTAACGGAACAAACGGTTGCTGACATAAAATTAGGCGTTTCGCCGACAGAGATCATGAGCATCAAGCGTGGGCAGAAAGTACGCCTGCGAATTGCTGAGAATGTGCCGACCCCTACCATATTAGATGGCCGGGTTTATGCGATTGACGTCGCCCCAACACGCGATCCGAAAGTTGGTAACTTCTTTACGGTCAAGGCGCGGGTGAAATTATCTAAATCGCAGCGGCAGTCCCTTTATTATGGATTAGCCGGCCAAGCATCTGTTATCACCGGCACAAAGACTTATTGGGATTACTTTGCAGATAAGATGTTTAACCATCGATAAATCGGTATTTACCGCTTTTGTCGTTTAGTAGCGAAAAGGCGATGCCCATTATTTAAGAAAATGACCATAAAAAACGATACGGATCAAGTTAATCAAATGAAAGGCGGTGATCGGCGTATGGATTACGAGGAAGAATTAGAAACAAAAGGCTATATCGACTGCCTGTTGCATGAATTACATGAACAACCGCAGCTCATCCGCCAAACGAATATTGAAGAAGTTGTGGAAAGAACCAAGGAAGAGATTATCCGCGATGGTTTCCATGGCTATGAATTACGACGGCATGTTTTTCGGATGATACTAAGAATTGATTTTATCCTCACGACTGAAAGTGTACGGTTGAGTCAAGAAGGACGAGATGCGATTGATGAGCTACGAAGGATCGCCAATGGACAGAAGAAGGAAGATCCCCGTCGCTTTTTGCGAATCCGGCATTTTCTGGCGCAGCGATTCCAACATCATATGCAATAAGTTGAGACCGAGAAATGATTGCTAGTTTGTGCGTGCTTGTCATGAATAAGGCGGTCAAATCCGTTAGTTTCAAAAAGTCAAAAATACACCCTGTTATGAATTGTGCTAGAATAGTGAATGTTTATTTTCAATTTTTTTGGAAAAGACAATCCCTATAAGAAGAAGGATTAGCACGAGTTATGAAGGCAAAAGATAACCAAGCGGATCGGGGAGACCAACCGCTTTCAGAAAAACATCATATGCAGATTCCGTGGTATGACGTGATTGTCAGCGAAGAGCGGCAAGCGGATCATGCCACCCTTGAAGAGCGCGCGTCACTCGTCGGCCGAGTCGGGATCATGTTGCTGGCGTGTGGTACCGGGGCGTGGCGCGTGCGTGAGGCGATGAACACCGTTGCTCGAGCATTGCGGATGTCATGTTCAGCAGATATTGGCCTAATTTCCTTATCGTATACCTGCTTTAGCAATAACCATGCCTATTCTGAGGTGCTTTCACTGCCAAAAAGCGGTGTGAATACTGATAAGTTGGATGCGTTGGAACGTTTTGTGCGTCATTTTGACAAAGAGTATGCGACTCAAACCGTCCGGGATATTCACCATCGACTTGATCAAATTCAAAAAATGTCTGGCAATTACGATCCGTTGCGCGCCGGATTGGCAGCAGCCTTGGCGTGTTGCGCTTTCGTCTTTTTGTTAGGCGGCGGTCCTATCGAAATGGTTTGTTGTTTTGTTGGTGCAGGGATCGGTAATTGGCTGCGTGAAATCATGATTCGGCGTAACTGGACACTGCTGGCTTGTATCGGTGTCAGTGTGGCGGTTGCCTGTTTGGTTTATTTTATCGCTTTTCGCGGATTGGAAATGGGACTGGGCATTGCAGCGCGGCATGAAGCGGGGTATATCGGCGCCATGTTGTTTGTGATTCCGGGCTTCCCGTTTATCACCAGTATGCTGGATATTTCGAAGCAGGATATGCGCTCGGGAATGGAACGACTACTGTATGCGTTGATGATTACCATTGTGGCTTCGCTGGTTGGTTGGCTGGTCGCGATGGTTGTCCATTTACGCCCGGAAAACTTTGTCGACTTAGGCTTGAGTCCGGTCCTTCTTTTGATTTATCGCCTCATTGCCAGCTTTTGTGGGGTCTTCGGATTCTCGGTGATGTTTAACAGCCCCCGCCGAATGGCAATCCAGGCCGGGTTGATTGGGGCAGTGGCGAATACGTTGCGGCTTGAATTGGTGGATCTCAATACGATTCCCCCTGCTGCGGCGGCATTTATCGGCGCACTGGTGGCTGGGCTGATTGCATCGGCGATTAATCGCGTTGATGGCTATCCGCGGATTTCGCTAACAGTGCCATCAATCGTCATCATGGTGCCTGGCTTGTATATTTACCGGGCAGTTTACAATATTGGATTGAATAATATTGGCGTCGGTGCCGAATGGATGACGCGTGCCGCACTTATCATTATGTTTTTACCGCTGGGCTTGTTTACCGCTCGCTTGATTATGGATTCTCGCTGGCGGCAAAGTGATTAATTAATATGACTTTTTAGCAACACAAATAACCCCACTTCAAATCGGAGTGGGTTTTTGTGATGGTTATGACTTGAATCGTCAACTGGAAGTGTGGGTGCTTTTTGGTGAACTCGTTAGTTGTTATGTAGCAACAGCGCTGTTGCAGAAGAAAGCTGCCGGCAGCAACGAGTTAACGCAAGCATCAAACCAACTTGGCAAGCGTGATCGTCATCACACTCAGATGGCTTGTACAGTCAGCTTACACTTAGATAAATCGGTGAGGGGGTTCATTTGACAACCGCTCACTGATTATTAGTTGACTACCACTCGTAACCAACCGGATTCTTGATCATGCGCTCGTAAACATCTTTAACGACTGCCATCTGATCAGGGGTTAAGGCAGGCATTTCGGCTGCGTCGGTGTTACGTTCGATCTGGGTCGGGTTGCTGGCACCGGGAATGACCGCTGAAACGGCATCGTACATTAGAATAAACCGTAGTGCCGTTGCGGCCAGATTGTCAGATCCTAACCGCTCTTTTAGTTCGCGGGCTGCTTTGACGCCGGTTAAATAGTCAACGCCGGAGAAAGTTTCGCCTTTGCTGAAGTGTTCGCCATGGCGGTTGTTGGCGCGCTGATCTGTGGGGGCAAATTGGGTCTTTTCATCGAACTTTCCGGTCAGGAGGCCGCTTGCCAAGGGTACCCGCGCGAGAATGCCGACATTGTGTTGTTTAGCCAGCGGGAAGAAGGTGTCGGCCGGGCGCAGGCGGAACATATTGAAAATCACTTCAACAACCGCAGTGTCATAGTCGAGCGCTTTAATGCCTTCTTCGGCCCGTTCAATGCTGACGCCATAATGCCGAATCTTACCGGCTTTTTGCAAGGCATCCAGTGTAAAGAAAGTTTCAGGCTGATAGTAGACTTGCATGGGCGGGCAGTGTAACAAGACAACATCAAGACTGTCTAAGCCCATATTCTGGCGCGATTCGTCAACATAACGGCGAATATGATCCGGATCAAAATGCTCGGCGGTCAATGGCTCTTCTTTGCGGCCAATCTTAGTGGTGAAATGCACATCGGGATGCTCTTTAACGAATGCTCCTACCATCTTTTCGCTTTCACCGCCTTGATAGCCATCAGCGGTATCAAAGAAGTTAACGCCACGATCATAGGCTTCGTCCAAGGTTTCGCGGGCGACATTTGCATCGAATGGCGCACCCCATTTGCCCCCTAGTTGCCAGGTGCCAAGCGAAACTTCACTAATTTTGTAGCCGGTTTTGCCCAATAAACGATATTTCAATTGAAAGATCCTTTCATAAGTGACATGATAAGCTGCAAATAGAAAATTGATCTTTGGCTCCCGGTTCACGGATATTAGGATGAGCACAAGATCGGTATACTGCATGAATAGTCTAGCACAGCACAAAAAGCGTGTCAGTGTTCGGACGACTCGTGTTAGTTACTTTCTACGTTGATAATAATGACTGAGTTGAGTATATACCAGCTAGTAGAAGGATGGATGAGGTGAAGAGATGAGTAAGAAAACCCAACAATTATTTCAGGCGATTGATATAGCTTATAACGATCCAGAAATGGCGAAACATCCAGAAATTCGGCAACAGCTTTTAGAGGCGGCCAAAGACCTAAACCGTGATGTCCCTTATCAAATGGTGGCCCTCAAACTCAGACGGACCATTTCCCGGTATGTGTTACTCAATCACTTACAGTCACCTGCCGCGTTAAGCCAATTGTACACAACGATTGGGGCAACCGGCGATCGTTATTTTGGGGAAGCAACGTTCTTTGGTCAGCTGTTTAGATAAAGCAACGCGTCAACGGCATCTTTGGCGTCATACTTCAGGTGGCTCGAAACGAAAAAACGACGATGCAACGGCCCCCACGATTCCGATGATGCCAAAGATGACCGTTATCTGAGAGACGGGGAGGGAAAGTCCGAGTGCGGCTATCAGCCAGATGCCGGTCCATGCTAGATACACAAGGGCAGCATACCGAAACCACAGCGCCATCCCTAGATTGAAGGCACCTAAGACGAGGCTGAATCCCAGAAGTGATGGCCGAGAGATAGCCAAGTCTAGCAGACCGTGTGAAAAATAATCGATCAGCGCAGGCGCAAAGAAGATGGCGACTAGAGCTGCGAGCCAAGTTAAAACAGTTTTACGTGCTATCTTGTTAAAGAAGATGCCACGTCCGTAAGAAATAGGAATCATAATAAAGACATTCGCGCCGGCTAATGCAATGTTGCCGGCCGTAAGCTGACGATCTTGGCTGATAAACATGAGAAAAATACTTTCAATCAACAGGAACATGATCAACGGCCAGAAGATGGCGAAATGATAACTCACCGAAGCGCGCGGTAGTTCTTTTAAAATGTTATCTGCAGCAGTTTGGGGATCGTCGCTGAAGAAACTGGAAACGCGATGACCAGCTTGGTAGGCATCAATGAGCGTTGTCAGCAGATCGCTGATGGCATGTTCAACTGCGTAAGGGTCTTTGGACAAAGCACCGCGTAAATATTGAACAACCGTTTCCGTGTAGTTATGATCGAGACCGTGGATTTGCTTAAGCAGTTGGTCATTAGCGGCACGCAGTTTCATTAACTTTTTCATGGCGAATGCTTCTCCTGTGTATGGTTTGTGATCAATCGCGGCCTTAGGCGATTAATCCGGAGCGGGGTTCGGGATGATAGAACAATAAGAGTGCTGCGAGGACAACGCCGGCGATGGCAATGCCGACCGTGAATGCTGAAATTGGCAAAAGTAGTCCGGCAAGTGCCAGTAGCCAAATCGTTGACCAACCTAAAAATAGTTTAGCGATTTGCCGAAAACTCAAAGCCACCGCCAAGTTGAGCACGGCACAACTGCCGCAAATGATGGTGAGGGTCGTATGCGAAAAGGCAAATTCAGAATGACTGACGGTTAAGTAACCCAGTATTAAAGGGACGATAACAAGAAGGGTGACAACCAGCAGCAGACCAAAGATTGTTTTGGCCGAGAGCTTATTGAATGAGGCGCCGCGTGCAAATGGCAACCCTAAAAAGGCGAAGACAACAGTAAGCGGCGCAATGGTATTACTTAAAGATAACTGATTGTCTTGACTGACTAACATCGTAAAAATACTGGAGGAAAAAAGAAACATGAGGATCGGCCAGTATTGATCAAACAAGTACCACCAAGAGACGCGTGGCAACTCGGCTAAGATGTTATCCGCTGCTGTTTGGGGATCGTCACTGAAGAAGCTGGCAACGCGATGGCCGGCCTGTTGCGCATCGATTAGGGTTGCAAGTAAGTCACTAATGGCGTGTTCAATGGCGTATGGATCCTTGAACAAAGCACCGCGTAAATATTGGATAACAGTTTCCGTGTAAGTGTAATCAGTGCCGTGAATATTTTTCAGCAGTTGGTCATTTGCCGTTCGCAGCCGATTTAATTTTTTCATGATTCGGTACCTCCTTGGTTAAGCTGTGCCATTGCTTGGGCAAGTTGTTGCCACTGTTGCTGAAAGTCAGCCAAAGCGTCTTGACCGGCATCAGTGAGGTGATAATATTTGCGATCGGGGCCATTGCCGGTAGGACGGCGAACGCCAACGATGAGCTTGTTTTTTTGTAGTTTAAGCAATAACGGGTAGATGGTGCCTTCCGGGATGTTGCCAAAGCCCAATGTGCCCAGTTTTTCATGCAAGCCGTAGCCGTAAATGTCACCTTGCTGAATGATCCGTAAAATGGCGCCTTCGAGGATGCCCTTGAGCATTTGGGATGAAGGTTGCATGCACTGGCCTCCTTTTGATACCTTGTTAAGCATAGTATACCCAGCAGCCTGTACCTTGTAAAGCAAGTTATCAGATTTTAAAAAAGCCAGCGCAAATGGCTGACTTAGCGGGATGATGAGTCAAAAGAGCTTACGGCTGTTCTTTTAGTTCGGCAAAACCAAAGATGGCAAAGATAATGCTGAACGCCTCAGTTAGTGGTTTTATGAGCAGACCTATATAAAAGCCGATTAAAGAAACAACAGATCGGTTTGATGCTGCTCTGGCGGTGTTTAATGACGCTGCACCATCGAAACTCAAGACGAGTAAAACTGTGCTTAATCCAACAGCTAACAGAATTAATAGCAGTCGGTGTGCCGTACCTTTGATCCAAGTATGGTAATCAGGATAATGCGTTGCCATCACGACTAAATTAATTAATAGTGCCAAAAATAGCCATCCAATAGTCTTAGAATTGCTCGATGTGATCTGTACTGCCCAAATGGCCAAAATCAGTAAGATATTCAAAAAGTATGTAATTTGGAAGTACTTTTGGTAACGCTGTGCTTGTTTGCTGATGGTCTCATAATGTTGCACGATATCTTGATCCTCCCTAAGTAATTGATCCAACGAAATTTGATATAAATCACTGATACTAACCAAGGTGCTAATATCAGGAAAACTACGCCCATTCTCCCAGCTGGAAATGGTTTTGGCTGAAACATGTAATTGCGTACCAACCTGCATCTGGGTTAAATGATGTTGCTGGCGAGCCTGTTTCAGTTTGTCACTAAATTGCATTTTCTCTTCACCACCTGTTCTCATTGTTAAAGCAGATCTAAAAAGGTACAAGGATTTTTTACTCAGGAAGACTCTAAGATTCGTAGAGTTGTTGATATGACGGGATTCTGGGCGGATGCTAGTTTGTCTTTTTGTGGGCCGCGAACTGACGGCATGTAGGTTAGTTTGAACTTTTTGTCACAGTAGTGCAAAAAACTCGAAGTGAGTTCGGCAGGTTTTTGCCGTTCTCGCTTCGAGTTAAAAGAGACATTTTGAAGTTTATTGCTAACAAGCCCAAGTTGACATGGAAATTTTTAATGCGTTTTTACCAGCGATCCTGCCATCGCTCCGAGCAAACAGCGGAACGATTTGCCTAGCTGCTGGCGATGATGCTTGTCTAATTCGTGAAAGGCATGTAGATAGTGGCGCCAGTGGTTTTTGGTTTTGGCTAAATCGTCTAAGGTGATGGCGTTGCCGCTTCGAAGCATGGTGTATAAGGCGTCAACGGTGATGGCGGTCGCTTTGGTGTCCAAACCCGCCAACCATAGCGCAAAAGTTTTCTGAAAATAGCGCGATATCCAAGTGGTCGTTGGCAGCCGGGCGAAAGTATGGTCAGCGATATTCCAGGTGAGGACGTCATGCTGGCCGAAAAGTTTGACGTGACTTTTAACAACTTCAAAGTTAGTTGCCGGATCGAGACTGACCCCAATGAGTGAACTTTGGGGAACGAGTTTGGTGACGCGATCACGGTGGTTGGGATCGAGTGGGACGCCACTTGGCCCATCGAAGCTGTATACATGCGCGATTTGATCAGCAAGCGGTTGCGGCAAGTTGTCAAAAGCGTAAATGGCGAGACTGCCGCCTTTAGAATGTCCGGTCAGATAGTAGGTGCCGGGATGGCGGCTAATTTGCCGGGTCAAGTAGCTCAGAGCACGGCGCTGGGCAGGAATGGTGGGCATGAAGCTCATGTTAAGATCTTCCTTCCAGCCGACTAACTTGTTGGTGGTTCCGCGAAAACTCACGCAGTAAACATGCGGCGCCAAGGTGAAGGTGATGGCACCAAAATCTTCTTCATTACGGTGACTGCAGGTCTCAAGCCAATTGGTCCAAGTCACCCGCGCAAACCGTGCACTTTGCCGCATCGCTTGTAACATTGCTTGATGCGTCGGAATTGCCCAAGTCGTTAAAGTTGCCTTGTTCAGTCGGCTGCTATCATTCAGATCAGCAAAACGCGCGTAAGGTTGGCCGATGAGGTAGTTAAAATTCAAATAACCCAGTTGTGCAAAAAGACCGGCATCCAACTCAGTTAATCGTGTCTGTTGAAAAGGCGCTAAATTGAGGCGTTGCGGGTAATCAGCAATTGAAGGCATGGCAATACTCCTAGTTCTTGAATAACATTTTTAGTCACTATCCTAAGTGTAACCGGTTTACGTGAATAACGTATGTAATTTGCATTGACTTTGGTTTTTTTAAGGTTATTTTTAAAGTTGTTATAGTTAACTAACTAAGCTGCGTATGGTCACTAGCTTTGATCATGCTATATTGATGACGGAGGTGTCGACATGCCAGATCTAGCTCAGTCAACATTCATTTTGCCGCAAGACGCGACATTGACCATCGCACAAGCAGCATTGAAGCAAAAAATTCATAATTTTATCATGGCTAATTATCAAGCCGACAAAACGCATTTGCTCATCGTTTCAGGCGATGCCGGTTCCGGGAAAAGCGTGGTGTTAGACGCGGCCTTTGCACAACTGCAACAAGCCGCGCGTGCAGGAGTCGGACCGCTGGCAGGCACTGATAATAAACTGCTTGTGAACCATAATGAAATGTTGAAGATTTACAAAGAAATAGCCGGTGCCAAGTCCTATTTTCGCAAAAAGGACTTTATGAAGCCGACACCTTTTATTAATGCCTATCGAAAAGCCGGCAAGCGTGCCGATATTGTTTTTATTGACGAAGGACACTTGTTGCTGACAGCGCCAGACCCGTACAACAATTTTCGGGATGCTAATCAATTGACTGACATTTTACAATTGGCGCGATTGGTTGTGCTGGTGTTTGATTTTCATCAACTAGTTAAACTTAAAAGCTTTTGGACGCAGGCTTTGCTGAAGCGAATCACCAGCGGCTATTCGGTGGCGCATTTTCAACTAACTGAACAAATGCGGGTGGGGGATGCTGCGGTCAATAATTGGATTGATCAGTTTGTTCGCGGGCGCATCACCCCGCTGCCGCATCCGGAGAAGTTTGATTTTCGGGTTTTCGCCGATGGTCAGCCAATGTATCGCCTAATCCAGCAACGTGATGCGGAAGTTGGGTTGTCACGATTGATTGCAACAGCTGATTATCCGTTTACGGTGCTGGATAAGAAGACCTGGTATGTCACGGCTGGTTCATTGCGGCTGCCGTGGGATAAAATTAATTTTACCGATCGGCCATGGGCACAACGACCGGAGACCTTACATGAAGTTGGCTCGATTTACACGATTCAAGGGTTCGATTTGAATTATGCCGGGGTTATTTTAGGGCCGAGTCTTGGCTACAATGCAGAGAAGGATCGTTTGACCGTCAACCTTAGCCAATATCAGGACAAAGAAGCATTCAAAAAACGCCCTGATTTAGCGGATAAGCAAGCCGCTCAAAATGCGATTGTCATGAATGCTATTAATATTTTGCTGAAACGGGCTAAGTATGGCTTGTATTTATATGCTGCAGATCCGGCGTTACGGCAGCGACTACTTCAAGCGCATGATTTAGGAAGAGAATAAAGTCGCTTCGGAGAGATATGTAACTGCTTAAATACTGAATGAAACCGTTGGCGCCATCGCTAGGAGAACGTGGAAAAGGCTATAAAAATAATTATTAAACTAATTGAGCAATTAAAGACTTTACGTTATTCTAAAGGTGGTTCAAATCTCAAAATAGGAGTGGTTGACATGGCTGAAAAGTATACAGCAGAAATTGTGCCATTGAATGCAGAGAAGATCGGTACTAAGGCCCATGGTACTGCCGAGTTCACTGTTGACGGGGCGCAGTTGCGTATTCATATTGAGATGTTTGATACACCTGCAAACGTCCAGCATTGGGAACACTTCCATGGTTTTCCGGATGGCAAGCCGGCTGAAATAGCCACCGCGGCCCAAGATGCTAATGGTGACGGCTTTGTTGATTTACCTGAAACGGAACCGGTTTCCGGTACAACGATGGTCCCGTTTGATGCCGAGCCTGCTAAAATGCACGTACCCAATGACAGCTATCCAGTAGCCGATGCTGACGGGCACTATGCTTATGACAAGCTCGTGGATTTAAAAGAGCTGCAGAAGGCGTTCAAGGCAGCATTTGGTAGTGAAGATTTGCAATTGGATAAACGGGTTGTTTACATTCATGGGGTTCCGGACAGTTTGGAACTTCCAGATACGGTTAAAGGAACCGTCATGAACTATGATGCACACGTAACATTGCCAATTGCCGTGGGTAAAATTGTCCGCGCTTAGTAGCAAAATATAATTTAATAACGTAGGTTGTTCCCGATCTGTCTGAGCGTTTCCAGCTTAGTCAGATCGGGATTTTTTGTGGTGTAAATTCCAATCCCTAGCAATTACTGAATGGTCGTTCATATATTCGCTAATAATTATCATTTAAGAAGTAATATACCGGAGAAAACTTTATTTATAAAATAACAATTATTATAGTTCCGTTTACGCAGTTCATCTTGTTACGCTTAATTCAGCAACAAGTGAAAAACGTAACATGAAAGGAGGCACCCGATTGCCTAGGAAATGGATTCATATGCTGATGATACTGCTGATGCTGGTCACGTAAATTGGCAGTACCGCGGTCCCGGTAGCTGAAAGCGCTCAGACTAATCCGAAGCACGATGTCCGGGATGCGTCAGTGCAGCCGAGCACTCGTTCTGCCGCATCCGAAGCTGCTGAGTTTGATTTGGAAGCAGCGGCTAGTGCGCCATCAACCAGCGCGGCCGCCAAGCAAGCGACTACAAAAGATCGGCAGCACATCCAGCTAGAAGCAGGAAAATCCTGGCATGGCGATGGTCACACGTTAACTTACAACTTTGACGTTCAACGGTCTGAAATTCAGGTTAAGTTGATTTTAGCCAAGCCACAGGATCAAACGGGGCAGCAAGTCGTCAAGTTCGCTAATGCCCAAGGATTCACGTCCCAGCCTGCACATACTAACGGTGAAATAACGCGCCGGCTTGCAGAGAAAACGGCAGAAAAAGGTGAGTACCTTTTAACCAAAAAGCTGCCAGATACGAAGCAGCAAGCAGCTAGTGTGAAACTCAGTCTGGATGGATTTAATGACGCTGCTCAGGTATTAGCGCTTGATGTCGACTTGCAGCTGCCTGCGCGTCTGGTTAACGATGATGTGCAGGAACCGGCTGCACTCAGCAAAGATGCGCACAGTCTGATTTTACCGCCGTCTGCACTTGGGACGATTAAAATTCACGCAACCAAAGCTGATGGCGCCGCACTATCGGATGAAGAGGCGCAAATTTATCGCAAACAGAGTAGTAGTACTCGTTCAAAATACGGATCACGTTGGGCGATGGAGAATGGCGTTTCATCAGATTATGTGTCGCGTTCTGATGCCACCGCCATTATTTTTAAAGATGCGGTTCAAAATTCCAATGGCCCCTCTAACCTGCTAGATGCCAAGATCAAAGTGGATATTGATCATGTCGGCTCAGCAAGCGATCTTGATGGGAACCGCTTTGAGATTGGTGCTTATGTTGAACTAACAGGTATTCGCGTCCGTCCAGTCGAATGGAGGGATACTCCTCAGGACGTCGGCATCGACTTTTCCAACAACTTCTTTTCCGGGATGTCATTTGCCAATGTTTTGTACTATGACTGGCGCGTGATTTTTTATGACAAGGCAACTAGACAGCGGTTGAACTTTATCCCGCAAAGTGAGGCCAATCAAAATTCGACCCTGACGTTTACCTCGTTGAATCCTGGTGAGTTTGTCTGGACGGAGCAGGCGGGGATGACGCCCACTTATGACGATCGGTTTATCACGGATTGGCAATTTGAGGAAGGAACCTGGATCACCTCAGATAAAGCGACATTTGAAACCCAAAAACTGGGCGCTCGCGGAGATGAACAGCGCGGCTATACCTCACAGACCTGGGGAAACTGGGTCGATCCAATTGATCACGAGAATATGACGGAATGGGAAGATCGACTAGGTGCGCCAACATTTGGGCGTGGTGCCGTTGCGTTTACTTTAAACGGTACCAGCCACACCTTTAGACGCGGCACTTATTCCAACGGCGGCGGCACTTGGGTTGCCAATGGGAGTGGACAAATCGAGTTGATTGACCCAAATGTCACCAACAACAAAAGCGTGAGCGCAAATGCCGAAGCCGGTGGCGGGGCCGAGGAAGATAAGACCGGCACCATCTGGACCGCAAATGATTTAGACGATCAGGTGGTCAATCAGCATTACAACGGCGAGCCATTTTACTACTACATTAACCAGGAAGTCTACAGTATGGGCGATTACGTGGTGAAGCCGACCAAAATTGTTGTGACGGACCTGCTACCGGAGCATGTCGAGTTGATTCCGGACAATAACAACAGTCCCCCAACTTATCAAAAAGCGTTCCAGCTCTTTAATGCAACTGATCCGGATGCGGTTAGCCAAGATCGGAAAATGGCGCTGACTGAGGACGTGTCGGATTTTGTCGTGACGCAAGAAGGCGATCGGCAGCGAATCACGCTGACAATCGGACGTGAGGATGTGCAGAAAATTCATTTTCATAGCGGCTTTTTCTCGCTTCGATTGAAGGTGCGGCCAACAAAGGATCCGGACACACTGACAAAACGGCTTACGCTGGTCAATCAAGCGACCGTTAAATTTTTCGACACTGAGGAACGTTACAGCAAGGAAACCAACGCGGTGCAGGTTCATCTTGATCCGGCAGGCAGGTTTCCAGCTGAATTTACCAAGAAAAACCAGTATGGCGCAGTGGTGCCGGGTAGTCGGTTTGTCTTGAAGCAAGGAGACACTCAACTGCAAACAGCAACTGCCGATTCGCAGGGGAAAGTCTCATTTGGAACGCTAAAACCCGGCGACTATCAGGTAAGCGAAATCGCCGCTGCCGGTCACGAGTTACAGACCGAATTTGATTTAAAAGTGGCAGCTGACGGTACTGTGACAGTCGGCCGCAACGGCGAGATTTGGCCAGACACCACGGTGATCAACCAACTGAAACCCACCGAACTTGAGTTGATCAAAATTGAAAAAGGTAAAAACAAACTCGCCAATGCAAGTTTTGCCTTATACCGCGGCAATCAAACCACCCCTGTTGCACAAGGAACGACCGATGAAAATGGCCAGCTGCGATTCACACATCAGTTGACCCCGGGAACTTATCGCTTAACGGAAACCAAAGCGCCTGCCGGATTTGATCGGCTGAACGGATCGTTTACCTTCAAGATTAACGCGCATGGCACAATGGTAGATCTTGCGTATAGTGGCAGCGATTTGAGCAGTGATGAGTATGGGTTTGAATTTATCCCTGATGCAGGGGACAAGTTGAATCGGATTCGCTTCACACTGACGAACCATTCGTTGGAAACACTCCTACCAAAAACCGGGGGTAGCGGTATCTTACTGTTTGTCATGGTCGCAATCAGTGCGTGTGGCGGCGGCTGGCTGCTTTACCTGTATTTGAAGCGAAAGGAGGCCCATTAAGATGCGACGATTTTATTGGTGGCTTGCCCCGTTGCTTCTATTGATTGGTATCGTGCTTGGCAACACACCACAATGGGTTCACGCGGCTGATCAAACTGCCGAGATTGTGATCCATAAGCGAATTTATCGGGATATTCGCCAACCGGAAGACGTTTGGTATGAAAATGACGGTCATCGGATTGACCCGAATAACCCGGATAAAGATGGCTACAAATTATTAAGCAAAACCAGCGGGCTGAATGGCGCTAACTTTGAGGTCTATGATGCCAGCTCCTTATTGAAACCGAATATGACCCCTGAAGCAATTCGGGCTTTAGTTGATCGTTATCAGAATATGACGCGTAAGCAAGCACTGAAATTTGCCCGGGCCAACCTGAAATTAGCCGGTCAAGGGAACAAAGGCATCGGCCTGATGAATACAAAAACCGATCCAACACTCGGTGAAGATGGGATCAGCCGAATAACCGTTTCTGTCGATCAACAGGCACCGACTAAAGCTTATCTGATGATCGAGGTGGCACCGGATCCTTCAACCGAACTCAATGTGGACTTAGAGCGCAAAAGTTCGCCGATGTTAGTTGTTTTTCCCGTCACAGATCCTATCAGTGACAACCCGCTCCGGACTGTTCATCTGTATCCGAAAAATGTCGGTTATGTCCGCGATCCGTATTTCTTCAAGTTCGGCGTGCACCCTGATGGTACGAGTAAACGGTTAGCCGGTGCGATCTTTGCTATTTACCGAATTGAGAATGGTAAGAAGCTTTATCTCGATATGTCGCCAGTAACCGACTTGCGCAACAAATGGGTGAGCACTACTGATCCGTTGCATGATGACCGCGTGAACAAATTTGTTTCCGATCAAGATGGGCTAGTCAATACAGGCGAACGCTTTTTACCCGCCGGAGAATATTTCTTTGAAGAATTGCAAGGCGTTCCCGGCTATGAAGTGGATGCTAAAAGCCGCGCGATCAAAATCGAGATTCCTGATTCATGGGAAGACGAAGAGGGCAACCGGCGCTTTGTGTTAATTGACGGCCAGCCGATGCAGGAAAACTTTGGCGGGGTGGTGACACCGGAAATGATCAGTAGCGGCTACCCACGAGTTTATAACTATGCCGATAAGCAGGCGCCGACAACCGGTGATCAAACCGCGGGGCCATCAACGACCCAGCTTGGCAATCACGGGCAGGATACGAACGGCACCGGAACGCATCCGTCTAAGCGTCAATCCGGTTATTTACCGGCTATGTCCGATTGGCGCAATTTACGCTTTGTCCTTTTAGGGAGTCTGTTACTACTACTGGCCACTTACTTCTTCATTAAAAATAAGAAAGCGAGGCACCACGCATGCAAGTAACGTTTAAAAAGATCGGGCACAGTCTCTTGGCAGCACTGATGCTCATGAGCTTCCTTCTGCCGCTGCTCAGTGCCGGCAAAACCGTACATGCCGCGACAACAACTGTGGATTTCACGCTGCACAAAATCGAACAAACCAGTGACGAACAGATTCAAAATACCGGGCACGACCTTGGACTGACCGGACGCAAACCGGTGCAAGGCGCCCAATTTAAAATTTTCAACGTGACGGATGCTTTTTACCAATTATTGGAAAATCATGATAAGACAACCGCTGCGAGCATGATATCGCAAAACCTGGGTCAATATGTGAATCTCCAGGATCCTAATGCCGCAGCTGTCACGACTGATGCAGACGGCTTGGCGGCATTCAAAGGATTAGCCGCCAAAACCAATGGCCGGCATAGCGTGTACGCATTTCACGAAGCCGTGACCCCGCAACCGTATCAAAAAGCAGCAGATATGATCGTGAGTCTGCCAGTGCGGCATGATGACGGGACAGATCTGACCAACATTCATCTTTATCCTAAAGACAGTCTTGTTACCAAAAATCTGACGGAAATCAATGAACAAGCGGTGGCAACAAAAGATCTCCATGATGTCGCGGTTGGCGATGTGCTCACGTATCAGGTTCAGTTCCAGATTCCGCATGATATTGGCGCGCTGGCTGATCACAGTCAAGACACTTTTAAGTACAACCAATTTAAAGTGCTGGATTATATGACCAAGGAAGGCCTTACTTTTAAGGCATTGACGGCAATCACGGTTGACGGTCAGGACATTTTAAAGGCATTAACCGGAAAAATGGCCTTCATGACTTCCAATGATGCAGCTTGGCAACACACACACAACTATCCATTCGGGTTTGAACTGGACTTTCTAGGCGGGGTCGATCCCGATGCGGTACGAAACCTGTTGACCCAATATGCCGGCAAACGCGTGACCGTTGCCTACACCGGAATCGTCAATGAGAAAATGGTCCCAGACCAAAAAGTCAGTAACACGGCTGAAGTGAGCTTTGATCCTAACAGCAAGATTACCGTCGATGGTCCGGAAATCCAGACTGGCGGGATTCGGTTCTTCAAACACGAAGCCGGATCTTCCAAGAGTTTGGCCAACGCGACTTTCATCTTACAGCGAATGAACGGCAATGTGCGCGAATATGCAGTTCTTGAAGGCGTTAACGGTATGGTCGGAACCTACCAACCGACCAAGATTACCTGGACAACGAATCAAGACGCGGCAACGAAACTCAAGACCAGTGGAGCCGAGACAGCCAACTTAACCATTCAAGGGCTGTTGCCAGGGCGATATACCTTGGTTGAAACCGCGGCACCAGAAGGCTATGAAATTCTCGATCCGACAACAGATTTTGAAGTCATTGCCGGTACTTGGGGTACGAAAACGATTCGCATCGCCAACACGCCGGTGAATCAATTATTGCCAATGACAGGCGGAATCGGACTCTTCGCCTTCCTGATGATCGGGGCCATCTTAATGGGTGGCGGTCACCTAATGAAGAAAAAGACCAGCAAGAAAGTCTAATAGCCTATGACAAAAAAAGCGTCGGGGACAAGCCGATTGTTACGCTGGTTCGTCATCTTACTTTTCACTGCGGGGGCCGCGTGTTTCTGCTATCCGTTCGCGGCAACGGCGATTAATGAATTGCTACTAACCAGTCGCCGAGCAGCAGCACAGCAAGAAGCCAAGCAAAATGCCGCTGTCCAAGATGAGCAACGGGCAGAGGAGAACCGTGCACTTGCCCAGACTGGTTTGCGCCCGGGACAGGATCCGTTTCAAAGCAGGCAAAAGTTTAACCAAGCCTATGTGAAACGGCATCTGATCGGGCGAGTGGTTATCCCGAAATTAGCGGTGGACCTGCCCCTTTTTGACACCACCAACAACACGTTGTTAGATCAAGGGGCAGTGGTGTTACCAGGTACTAGCTATCCGCGGGGAGGCAAGAACACGCATACAGTTGTTTCGGCACACGGCGGCTTACCCACTAAACGCTTTTTCACCGATCTAAACAAGTTGAAACGGGGGCAGAAGTTCTTCCTCCAAGTCAACGGCAAAAAGATGGCGTATCAGGTCTTTCGGATCAAAACCGTGCGGCCGGATGAAACCCAGAGCCTACGCATTGAACCGGGACGCGATTTGGCCACGTTAATGACCTGTACCCCGTATATGATCAACTCCCACCGCATACTAGTGACCGGCAAACGGGTACCTTATACCGAATCACTTGAGCACGCCGCCGAGTCTGCTGATCACTGGCGCTTGTGGTTAAGTATCGCGGTTGTCGTCGGAGTGCTGGGACTGGCATTGCTGAGTTTCTATCTGGCTCGGCGCTATCTTCGCCGGCCGCGGGCGTAATCAGAAAAGAGAATGTTAGAAATAAGGAAGTTCGCCGTTGTGCAGGGATAGTTCTGTGGACGGCGGGCTTTTTTGTGTTTCGAGCAAGGGGGATGTATCGGGTTGGCAGAGCTTGCAAACAACTAAGAGTTGCTAACTATCCGGTTGCAAATTGTCTTGGTGAAGGGGTGATAAACGTACATAAAAAGGCAAGCAATGAGCTCAGATATATGAATGTAGGTACGACATTGTTGAAAACATTTATGAGCATTATGTGCCTAAGCTTAATCAGTGCAACCCGGTCGAATGTAAACGTCGTGAAAATGCAAATAATCGTCAATCTTAAAAAATAACTAACGGTTTTTAAGCGATTTGCGACGTTAATTTTTTATTGGGCAAATGAGCGAGTTCATCTGCTATCTTGATGTGGGAGGAAGTCAACAGGTTTAACGAATAACGCTTTTGGTGGATTGATTTTTGGCCCATAAGAAATCTTGGTTGAATCTACAAAATCCTATTGCCTTAATTGAAGTCTAAACAAAATCCGGAGTGTGCAGGGGCTGCTTAACTTGTGCCTCCGGATTTTTGATATCGTAAGTTTTGTGGAGAGAGTAAGATGAGAAAAAGACTGGTTATTTTGGGATCAATTTTGTTAAGTTTTGTCGGCTTGTATGCTTTGTTAACTAGTTATCAATCGGCGACAACAACAACGGCAAAAGCGACAGCAAAAGAATATAAAGTTGTCAGGCAAAAGGATTTGGTGTTAAGCGGCGTTGTTAGAGCAGAGGAAATCAAGGTCTTGGACTCGACAAGCCCCGAAAATGTGAAGATCAAAAATGGGGAGCATATTACAAAAGGACAAGTGATTTACCAAACAGGGTATACTACGCCAATTTCTGGCACATTTATCGTTAAGGAAGATGGCTCATATGCTGTTGCAAGTGACGCGAAGTATATCGATGCCTCCGTAACCGAGCTAGACCGCCACTTAATTTTGCAAGGTATGCAGGTAAAAGTGGCCAACATTGATGGGTCTAAAAAGTATGATTGTGTCGTAAAAAAAGTTGACGTTTTACCGTCAAGTGAAGAAAGCATCACCAAGTATCGACTTCAGGTACCCATTCAAGGAGTTAATGTTGGCGTACACATGGATATCAATATTCCTTATAGCAGCGTCTTGATCCCTGGAAAATTCGAAGATAAGGGGCAAATCCTCATCAAGAAATCCAATTCCAAAGCCTTCAAAAAGCGAAAGATCAATATCATAAGAACGATGGGACTAAAATATGCTTCAATCGCGGAGGTGCCGGTTGGATCCGTTTTGAAGGAGGTCGCAAAATGATTTCACTTCAGAATATCAATAAGACATATTTTTTGAAGAAAAAAGGTCGAGGACAACAAGTACTTCGAAATATCAATCTGGACGTTGATGACGGTGAATTTTTAGCCATAGTTGGTCCGTCCGGTTCCGGTAAATCGACACTGCTACGAATTATTGGCATGTTGGATAATGAATACACCGGCACTTATCAATTTAACAAACAAATCATCGGCGATCTGAGTGACGATATTGTTTCCGAAATTCGTAATCATCGGGTTGGTTTTATTTTCCAAAACTTTGAACTGCTTGCCAGATATACTGTTGGCGAAAATATCAAGCTGCCTTTACTTTATGGAAAAGATCGCGATGATCCAGATAATCACGTTTTAGAACTTCTGGAGATGGTTGGACTCCAGGATAAAATTGACGAGTATCCAGCTAGTCTATCCGGTGGGCAGCAGCAAAGAGTGGCAATAGCGCGATCACTCATTTTGAACCCTAGCCTTATCATAGCCGATGAGCCAACAGGAGCTTTGGATACCACCATGTCCAAAAAAATATTGCAGATACTGTTAAAAGTCAGTGGCCAGGGAAGAACTGTTATTATGGTCACCCATTCACCAGAAGCTGCCAGTTTTGCCAGTCGTCAAGTCAAGATTGTTGACGGTGTACTGACGGAAATATGAGGGTAGAAATGTGAAAATCAAGTTTTTACTGAAGGAACTAGTAAATTCCTTATGTGCAAATAAACGGCAAACTTTATTGACAATGGGATCGCTGATGATTGGAATCATGAGCATATTGCTTGTGCTCGGTCTGGGAAATGGCGTTCAGGATTCAATATCTAGGCAGATTGCTGATGTGACTGGAGGAGAAAAAGGGTTCATCGTCAGCTTCATTTCAAAGCAAGATGGTTATGGATTCACGGAAAAAGATCAAGAACGACTGGAAGGGCTTACTTCTGTCAAAAAGGTCTCGTTGAAGAACGATGCTACGGTCAACGATGCCATTTTGAAATTTAATGGTACTGGTAAGCACGAGCAAATCACGTATGATCAGATTTCAGAAAAAACTCTAAGTACAACTAAGGATATTTCATTAATTGCGGGGCGAAAATTAACATCTTTGACTAAAAATGGCGTGAGAACAATTGCCATAAAAAAGGAGCTAGCCAGTAAGCTCATGCACGCTGGAAATATACTCGGAAAACAAGTTAGCGTAAACGGAACAAATTATGATATCGCATCGATTTATGAAGGCGTTGTGGAGACTCCAGATGTTTTGATGTCGCGACAAGCGTATTTAATGACTAGAGGATTGAAAGATCAGTCAAACCGGATTAAGGTCACTTATCGCTCCAGTAGATTAAGGACTGAAAGGGCGGTTATGAATTATTTGAACAAATACGGTGACAACAGTTCGATGGGAAGATATCAGCTATTGAATGTGCAACAAATAGTCAGTCAGTTAAATAGAAATACTTCTTTGGCTACAGATTTGATTGCAGGGGTTGCCGGTATATCGCTAATCGTTGCGGGGTTTGGCATCATGGGTTCAACGTATTCTTCTATTGCCGAACGAAAAAATGAAATCGGCCTTCGACGTGCTTTTGGAGCCAAGCGAAAAGATATCAGAAACCAATTCATGGCGGAAGGGTTGCTTATGACGATCACCGCATCCATTATCTCTGTTGTATTAGTTAAAGCCGCTAGTTTAATGTTGGGGCGATCGTTGGGCATCCCCATTATCATTACTTGGAATAACATGTTAGTAGCGGTGCTAATACCCAATATTATCGGGATGATTTTCACCTTTTTTCCGGCTATGTCAGCTTCAAAAAAGAATGTGTTAGATCTATTGAGGTAACGAGCTATTAATTTTACCAAAGTAGAAAATTCAATAGTATCCGTGGCAACCGTTGGCGTAATGTAAATTCTTTAATGATTGGGAAGATGCAGAATTGAATAAAAATTGTACTTTGATTTATTTACGGATTTTCATTTAGGTTGATGGCGCGGGTTGCAATGAGAGCTATTTGTCGGATAAAAAAATAGGATCTAGGATGAGCTCTTAAAACTGAAAGGAGGGCAAGGTAAGCGATTATTAAGCTATTAACCTTGCTGTAAATGAAATGAGAAAAAGTGATTGGTTTATATTGGCATTGACTTTGATCGAGATGCTGGCCACATTCTTACTGCGCGATTCGCTAAGTTTAGTGATGCTGGTTTTTTTAGTCATCTTAATCCCCTTAGTCCTAATGGCCTTTTTGGGAGGACGTGTGTTATTTCATTACAACGACAAGTTTTCATTTTTTAACACTTTTGTAGTTGCAGCAACAAGCACTATTATTAGTCTTCCATTTTCTATGATATTTCCTTGGCAGGCGGTAATTGAAGAAGGCTCTATAATTAGGGTTAATCCAAATATAAGTGCCATCACCTCAACGTTAATTATCCAGTATTTACTAGTTTCAGTTGTATTTCTCTTTTGTAGTCTATTAAACAAAAATAAATGAGACCAGTCTATTGATTGCGAGAAAGATCTAAGTTGTCCATTGTCTTGGATGGGTTCGATTTGATCGTAAACCGGTGCCTTTTAATGGATACATTTGAGGAACAGGAATACTTATCGCTCGTGATTATGAACGCTGTGCATAAGCTTCCGCCAATTATCAGGTAGTACGCCGATTAGTTGGCGGATTTTTGGTTGGCTACAGAATAAAAATGGTTTAATGACTATAAATGCTTAGTTGATTGTATTTCTTTAAAGCTTTTGCAAAACTAATTGTCTCCATTTTAATAACATGTGTATTGTTAGCAGTCATCTTAGTTGAAATGATAAACTTATTGTGACGATATTTAAAAAGTAATATTTGGAGGCATGGGGATGCGGGTAAAACAACTGATTATGAAGATTCTGATTGCGAGTCTTGCGATGACAGCAGTAGTGGGACTGCCAAGAGGTCAGGTTAAGCCAAAAACGATGTCGCTTTCAGCTCGGCAAACAATTCAAACACACGCGGCACAGAAGACCATCGCATTATTTCAACAAATGGCCGTCTTTCCGGATGGCAGCCAACGCCCACTTGCTGGCGGCGTTTTTGCTTTTTACCGTTTTGACATACGGGGACGGAAGCAATATCGCATGAAAAATGGGCAGTGGCGGCTTATTGGCAATCCGCTGACAACTAAGGGCGTTTATCTTGCGCAAGCCGATCATTTGGGTGTGGTTGGCGTAACGGGAAAGCTGACAAATGGGCATTTTTACAGTGAACGGCTGCGTCTGCCAGAAAGATACGCAGTCAAATTGCCGCTGCCGGTTAAAGTTCACGTCAATCAGGGACATGTTACTGTTAACGGTCAACCGGTGGGCCAAAATAGAGCATTGCCGCGAATCTATGCCTTACGGGTGGCGGTGGAGAGGCAATAAGGTATTTGTTGAGCGGAATTTACGAGGGGAAGCAGTGCAACGCATTTTTGATCGCTAAATATATCAGAAATTGAAAAAACGTTCTGATTCCTTACAGGCGTTCTATTTTTCTCACTGTTTGTTTTGATGAATGAGTCCGGGTTCTTATTTTCGTTATATATCAAACGTTATGTAATCTGTATTTGGCAAAAATTCCGTGCATGCTTTTTGACACAAAATGCGAATCATGTATAATCTGCATCAACAAAGGCTTAGATAGCATTTTATAAAACAATTGATAAACGCGGAGCAAAGCCGTATTCGAGAAGCGTATCTTTTTTAAGCTAACAATTGATGCGGTCTTGAAGTCTGGGGACACGATGATGCTATAGCGGCTGTTAGAAAGCGTGCAACGATAATTGTTCAAGAACTGTGGTGGTCACGCGGCAAGGTAAGCACCGCGTAGGCAGCTTGGAATAGGCATCATTGTAGCTTCTTTGGAAAGCTATTTGGTTAACCAGTAGAAAGAATGACATCTATTCAAATTACGGGTTCAACAAAGACTAAATATTGAAAGAAGTTGAAGCGACATGAAACAACACCGTAACTTCGCAACCGCTCTTGCAGGAGCAATGAGTGTGGGATTTATCCTTGCCAAGTTATCGAACATTCCTTTTAAGTGGTGGATTTACGTTGGCGGTGTCTGTGGCTCCTTCCTCGGAGAATGGTTGTTCGTCACACGCAAAGCAAAGCGTAAACATAAGCACGCTGCTTAAAGTTAAGAGTCAGTAATTAAACATCGGCTTGTCATACCAATTAAAATGCGTAGACAACTTAACCTTGACGAAACGAGAGAGCTCTTTGTAAAAATTGTTGATGATGCCATTGTTCTCCGCGCATTGCCAACATCTGATGAATGGGCAGACTTGTTTAAAAATACACCCTGTATAGATGTTACCAGAACCGAATAACCCGCTTGACTTTTCCCGACACCCCGCATACAATCACTTCATCAAGTCATAGTAGCGGCTCACAGAGATCAGGACGTTTGCTGAAAGTTCTGAATGGCTCGCGAATCCAAGCTTGAACTGAAGATTGACGAAATTAAATAGTAAAAAAGCGCAAAGCACGGCTTTGAACGAGAATGGTACCGCCTTAACGGGTGTCTCGATCAAGGCGGTGCTTTTTTAATATTCTGGTAATCGGCGGTAAGTGGAGGTAGCGATGGTGAAGCGGATGCTGCATTGTAAACGGTTAGTTGTCAAAATAGGGACGAGTAGTTTGATTCATCAAAATGGCAAGGTTAATTTGCAGACCATAGATCGGCTGGCGTATACGTTGGCGGCTTTGACGAATCAAGGCTATGAGCTGGTTTTAGTCACGTCTGGTGCGATTGGGGTGGGCATGGCCAAGCTTGGTGTGACGGTGCGGCCTGCCGAAATTGCTCAGCAGCAGGCGTTGGCGGCGATTGGTCAATCAGAGTTAATGACGTTGTATACGCAAAGGTTTAGCGATTATGGCGCTAAAATTGGCCAGTTGTTGTTAACACATGACGTTTTTGATTATCCGCAAACTCGGCAGCATGTTTTGGATACCATCGATGCTTTGCTGAAGCGGCAGGTGATTCCAATCATTAATGAAAATGATAGCGTCGCGGTTGATGAATTGGATCATCGTACGACTTTTGGCGACAATGACCAACTTTCCGCCTTGGTCGCGAAGCAAATCGGAGCAGACTTACTGGTGGTGCTTTCCGATATTGACGGGCTTTATGATCGCGATCCTAATCGCCATGCAAACGCCGCCTTGATCCCGGAAATCACTCATGTGTCCGCTAAAATTTTGGCTGGTGCAGGGGGCAGTTCAACCCGGTTTGGAACCGGGGGAATGGTGACGAAGCTTAAGGCGGCGCAAGTGATGATGCGAGCAGGGAAGCACATGGTTTTAACGAGTGGGCGTGACCCACGCATTATTTTGCGAGTCGTTGCCGGCGAGTCAGTGGGGACATGGTTCGGGGCAGAACTTGAGCCTGTGCCATCTGAAGTTCACGCGGCTAACTGATGTTTAACGAGGTTGCTGAACGAACAGTCTTTAAAAAATGAACGGTTGCGCCTGTCAGGGTACAAGGAGGACGATTAAAAATGGATGTCACCACGATTGATCTGGAACAAATGGGCCGAGCAGCAAAGGCCGCGGCGACTGTCTTGAGCCAGTTGACGACCGCACAGAAAAATGCCGGGTTGTTGGCCATGGCTACGGCTCTTGAAACGCATACGGAAACAATTTTGGAAGCTAATCATGAAGATCTAAAAGCGGCAGCAAGCTTGCCGGCTAAGTTCACGGATCGACTGGTGCTGACCGCCGAGCGAATTGCTGACATGGCAGCAGGGGTTCGCCAAGTTGCCGCCTTACCTGATCCAACCGCCCAGACGGATAAGGCCTGGGTGAATCACGCAGGACTGAATATTGCGCAAAAACGGGTACCTTTAGGGGTGGTCGGGATGATTTATGAGGCTCGGCCAAATGTAACCGTTGATGCTGCTGCGTTAACTTTTAAAAGTGGCAATGCGGTCATTCTCCGTGGCGGTAAAGAGGCGCTGCACAGCAATTTGGCCTTGGCGACTGTTTTACAGGCTGCATTGACCGCACAAGGATTGCCAAAAGACGCGATTCAATTAATCACGGACCCGAAGCGAGAAGTCGCGAATCAGATGATGCACCTGAATGGCTATATTGATGTACTGATTCCGCGTGGTGGCCGGGGGTTAATTAAAGCAGTCGTTGAACAGGCCACCGTACCGGTCATTGAAACCGGGGCGGGCAATTGTCACATTTATGTTGATGCGCATGCGCAAGCCCAGATGGCAATCGACATTGTTGTCAACGCCAAAGTTCAGCGGCCGTCTGTTTGCAATGCGGCCGAGAAACTTTTAATCCACGCTGATGTTGCAAACGAGCAGCTGCCTTTAATTGCTGCGGCACTGCAAGCGCATGGTGTCGAATTGCGCGGTGATGAACGGGCGCGGGCAATTGTGCCGAACATGCAGGTCGCCACGGAAGAAGACTGGGATACCGAATATAACGACTTAATTATGGCGGTCAAGGTGGTGGATTCCGAGGAAGAAGCGATTGCGCATATCAACGCACACAACACGAAGCACAGCGAGGCCATCATTACAGATAACTACCAAAATAGTCAGCAATTCCTCCAACAGGTAGATGCGGCTGTTGTCTATTTGAATGCCTCAACTCGGTTTACAGACGGCTTCGAGTTTGGTTTCGGCGCGGAGATCGGTATTAGTACGCAAAAATTACACGCACGCGGACCAATGGGGTTAGCGGCGTTGACGACGATTAAGTATCAGGTGCTGGGTAACGGACAGGTACGCGAAGGTTAGTTCAAAAATTAGCGAAAACGCAGGCAAGCACAGTGTCTTTTCAACGTGCTTGCCTGCGTTTTTTGGTGTTACCGCGATACCCACTTTTTTATCGTAGACTGGTGAAAACCGAAGATGACCATCGTTAACATGAGGGCTAACACGCCACATGCAGGAAATCCCCATAAACCGCCAGCAGCATCCATGACACTGCCGGCGTATAGACTGCCAATCGGGGTTGATCCTTGATTGAGCAAAACGTAAACACTCATAATCCGCCCGCGCAGTTGATTGGGAATGCCAAATTGAAACGAGGCGTTGGACTGGTTCAGGAAAACCATGTTACAAAAGCCGATGAGAACCATGAGCAGCATGGCAAGCCAGTAGACATGAATGAACAGCATGGACGACTGAATCAAGGCCGTGCCAACTGCTACGGCCAAATAAAGATCCCGGCGCAGGCCGAAGCTGGCAAGATAACTCATGAGAAAAGCTGCTACCAGTGAGCCGACACCAGTAGCAGACAAAAGGCTAGCATAACCTTGAGCGCCGCGGTGCAAAACCTCCTCGGCATAGATCGGGATGATGACGTTATTGTTGAAGTTTAATGTACAGATGACCAGCATCAATTCAGCACTGAGTTTCACGTCTGCATGATGCAAGATATAACTTAACCCTTCCCGAATATCTAATAAGATGTGGCGTGAACGATGACTGGCAATAGGATGATCTTGGTGAATCATTAACAAACCGGCAATAATCGCCACATAACTAAGCGTATCAATCAGAAAACACGGTGCCACGCCCAGCGTCACCATTAAGATACCTGCCAGTGACGGACCGGCAATTTTAGCCAAATTGAAAATGGATGAGTTTAGCGAAATGCCATTAATTAAATCTTTTTTGCCTACAAGTTCAATAACATATGATTGCCGCGTTGGCGTATCGAAACTCTGAAGGATGCCATAGCCCAAGGCAATCGCGAGAATCTGCCAATACTGGACGATCTTCAAATAGGTGATCAACGTCATCGTAGCACCCAACAGTAAAAAGCCGAATTGGGTAAACAAAAGAATTTGTCGCTTGGGGTAGCGATCAATCAATGTTCCGGCGACCAAAGTCAGCGCCATGATCGGAACAAACTGTGCCGCCGCTAGCAAACCAACTAGAAAAGCGGATTTTGTCATTTGATAGACAAGCCAGGTTTGCGTTGTTCGCTGAATCCAGGTTCCCATAACGGAAATACATTGGCCCGTCCAAAATCGACGAAAGTTCTTTGAACGCAGCGAAGAAAAGGTTGCTGCGAAAACGTGTCGGTTCATTTGATCATCACCTTGCCTTGAGACTTAAATGCTTCTTAAGCGTTAGTCTTTCTTAGAATGATGTCAATAGAAATATTAATGACTAGGAATTCTTAAAATCATAGAAAGTATAAATGGCGTTTGGGTTGGCGCAATTTTTAGTCTGGAGACAGGGAACGAACGAGCTTGCAGGAGTGGGCATTATGAACAAAATATTAGAAAATTTGTATAATTGATCGTTTATGTTGACGATAAAATATTCACCTTGATAATCTAATATCAACCCAGCAGGAGCAGGTGGAATATTGGTTGTGCTGGGTTGCGCTTTCCGAGACGCGTTCACAGGGCGAGAAACCTGTGTGTAAGGACCTTGGTGCAATGGTCAAACTCGGGCCATTACGCTTAAGACCACTTACACTCCGGTTTCTAAGCAGCCCTGCTCACGCTCCATAACGCGTTCGCAGGGCCAGAAACCTGCGTGTAAGGACCTCAGTCGCAATGGCCAAACCCGGGCCATCACGCCTGAGGCCACTTACACTCCGGTTTCTAAGCGGCCCTGCTCACGCTCACTATACAAGGAGGTTTTGGTGATGAAACATGCAAAATCAGGAATGACTGTTTTGTGCCAGGCTAATGGCAATATGGAATATGATTTTATTGGCCGGATCGAGAAATGTTATGAGAATTCAGCTTTGGTGACGATTTTGGATTATGACCCCCGAGATAAGTTTAATGTTCAGGACTTGGTGGGCCGGACGGTGATTGCGTTTAAGCGGATGAAGCAGAGTAACCGTGACCGGCTTGAGTCTGACTTTGATCAGCCAATGCAAAGAGATGTTGGCTAACATATCAATGGTAAGTGTTGAAACGGTGAGAAAGCTTTAGCGTTGATATGCCGGGAATGAACGTTAGTCTGGGAAGTTCTGATACCTTTTTTTGCTCGTGTGGTTGAAACGGGACCAATAAGGGTGTATAAATGCTTCTTGTGATACAAAAACAAGTGCCAAGTCATGGTACAATTAGTAAAGGTGGTTAAGAGGAATCATGTTATTTGCAGCACATCTTCGTGATTATGAAGTCGTTGGTCAATATACGGATAAGTGGGGACACCGGCACGATTCTTCGCGGGTCTGTCACCAGATGACCAAGAAAGAAGCGCGTGATGCGATGCAGCGGTATTTGTTGCAACATTACAGTGATTCGGTTGACCTGAATGCACCGATTAAGGTTAAAGTCCAGGTCGCCAAGTAAGCTCTTAACTATTGATGAAAATGGCGTTGGCAACAGCGCAAAGATAGTGCGTCTATCCCAGTCGAAATGCAGTGCGTCACGATTCCGTTTCAATAATTGTCATAACGCGCCTTCATTTTCCGATGATGACGGCTCGTGTTACGATGGTGACGGGAATGTGGCGGAAGATGCGTTGAAGGAGGTTTTTGTGTGTCACAAGAAATCGTTGTAGGCGATAAGGTCTCGGTACGAAAGACCAAAGATGTGCCATTGAGCTTCAAAGGCACGGTCGAAAAGCTTTATGCCAATGCAGCCATGTTGACGATTGACAGTTTTTCACCCGAAGATGCGTCAATGGTTGAAGATATGAAGAATAAGACAGTTGTGAACTACAAGCATATTAAAAAAGGCGGCAAAGCGGTTATTCCGCCAGCGCCTGAGGAAAAACGTCCCGGTGCACGGCACTAAAGGCGCATCATTAGTCATTAAAAGAAGGACCCTTGAATGCCGAACATTTCGGTGTTTAGGGGTCCTTTTGTATGAACTGCAGTATCCATATTGGCATCCGCAAATGAGATGACATGATATTGGGTGGTTGAAAATGTTGATTAGCGACATGATGGACAAGAGTACATAAGTATCTTTGACGATGTATTGACTCTTTTAGTTAATTGTTCGCATGCGCTAATGTTTGAGTGATAACCGCAATATATAACCTGAATTTATCATCAGTTTTTTGATAATCAAGCCCCGTTTGCGATTTAATCTCCTTTAAACGATATCTAATAGTATTTGGATGCGTGAACATTTGCTGGCTTGTTTTTTTGATTGACTCATTATTCTGAAAAAACAGCTTCAATGTTTTGAATAGATCTTGGTTTTTTAAAACTTCTTTCAATCGTTGTGTTGTTAGTTCTAAAGAAGCTGATTCTTGTATACCTTCAATAAGTGACCAAACAGCTACATCATTAAATTTTGTAACGGTATTTTTGTAGTTGAAAATTTGAGCCATTTTGATACTAAATACAGCCTCCTGATAGCATTTGTGAAGTTCTCTAGCTGGGTGAAGGGTTGAGATTCCAATATACAGCGCCTGATTTGAGATCTTTACTTGAGATGACAGTTGTAAGTGATGCAACAAAGAAACGTCCGATTCAAGTTTTGAGCCTGTAAATAATATCATAGTCGCACCGTCTGAATTCTCAAGAACAAAATAGCTCGAAAGTATTCGATTAGTAATAAAACTGCTAAAGATGGCGTGGAGTTGCCGACTTAGTGTAAATAAATCATGAATTCGATGATTAAGATTTGTCTGAGATGTGAGAGTGATTTGAATAACACAAGCATTTTGCTTATATAAATCAATACTTTTTACGCTTGAAATGTAGTCAAAATCACTATCGCGTGGTTTGTCTGTTCTTAGGAGATGTTCAAGGTCTAGTTCAGCCAAACGATTAACTTGACGGTCTTTAAAAAGCATCATATTAACGTCATTCATCAATTCTAAATATGTGATGTTTGATGACATTTTAAAAATTGGAAGAACATCCTCTTCTAAAAGAATATTTGAAAATTTTTGTGATGAAATTGGGGAAGTAACACATTTAATAATCAAGCAGCAAGCCTGGCTGATTTTTAGTTGAGATAAGAGTTCCTGTAACTGATTCTGCTCGGTTGGCAAAGTGTGCGATCCTGAAAGCACAATTTCGCCACCCCGTAGCCACTGCCGAACATTTGTGTTATCCATAATCGTAATTGCGCTAACAACGTGACCGGAAAGATTTGCTGAATTAACAGGCTTGAGTCGGCGAGATTGCGTTTTTAAAACTGATTCGAGATAAATCATGATTGAGGACCCCCTTTTTTGTGATGAAGGACAAATTAAAAAAATCGTTTTTGTAGTATACCACAAAAGCAAACGTTTACATATGTGATAGGCTTCAACTATTAAATAGTTTGGAGGAGGTTCTTCTGATGGAACAAAGCGCGAGAAGTTTTAGCCGCGAACAGCGCAAGGCTCTATTTGTCAGTGGTAGCGGATTGTTTTCTCAATCAGCAAGCACAATGCTTTTGTCATTTGTCCTAGCAAGTATGATGACAAGCTTTCATGTCAATGGGGCTGCTGGTGGTTTTATCTCAACAATAACCAATATTGGGATGTTGGCAGGTGGGCTGATATTTGGACCTATGGCAGATCGAAATGGTCGTATGAAGATTTTTGCGGTAACCACTATTATTTACGCGAGTGCAACAGGGCTGATGGCAATAGCAAAAAATATTCAAATGGTATATCTATTTAGATTTCTAGTGGGCGTGGGCGGAGGTGGTGTTTATGGCGCCATTATGTCAATGGTTGCTGATGTTTTCAGAAACGATCAACGTGGTCGAATTACTTCTTATGTAACAATATTAGGCCAAATTGGCAGTATTATTGCGGCATTAGCTGCCGCAATTATTATTCCGATTTTGGGATGGCGAGGTCTTTTTGTTTTTGGTGCTCTACCGATTCTTTTGGGATTCTATGTTTACTTCAAGATGCCTGAATCGAAACAGTGGTTAGAGTCAAAAAATGAGCTAATAAATCAAAGAAATTCGAAGATAACCCTGCTAGATTTATTTCGAGACGGTCGAGCCAGTAATACAATTAAATTGATCATTATGGCGACTGTACAAATAGCGGGATATTTTGGTCTGATGAATTGGCTTCCGTCGATCTTACAACAAAAATCGGGTTTGTCTGTTTCTGGATCGTCTATATGGATGATTGCTACAATTTTGGGTATGTCGCTTGGCATGCTTGTCTTTGGACAAATTATGGATAGAATTGGCAGTAAAGTTGCCTATTCTTTTTTCTTGATTGCCTCGGCCATTTCGGTTTTCATGTATAGTTTTGCGGACACACAGATTACATTATTGGTTGGTGGAGCAATAGTGGGATTTTTTGCTAACGGAATGAATGCGGGGTACGGTGCTATCGTCGCCAATCTTTATGAAACAAGAATTCGTGCCTCAGCAAACAATCTGATCTTCAATGTGGGTCGGGCAATAGGCGGATTTTCATCAGTGATCATAGGCTTTTTATTGGATCACTCGTCTTTGGTTATAACCATGAGCTTCTTATCGGTTCTTTATATTATCTCATTATTAACAGTTTTGACATTGAAGGTAAAGAAGGGTGATTCTTATGAGTAGTGAGCATTTAGCACATATCCAAAAAGGGGATCTTGGTGAAGTAACTTTAATTGTTGGTGATCCTGATAGGGTTGCGTTGATTTCTAAAGATTGGGAGTCTAAACGAAAAATAGAAGATAGTCGAGAATTCGTCCTGGTAGTTGGTATGTTTCGGGGCCATCATGTTTCTGTCTGTTCGACGGGGATGGGAGTTGGATCGACTGAGATTTGTGTTGTAGAACTTATCGAGAACGGTGCGAAACAAATTATTCGATGTGGTGGCTGTGGAGCATGGCGAGATGATATTAACCCCGGTGATATCATTATTAATCGTGCAATGGCGCGAACATCAGGATTAATGGGCGATTATGTTCCCGATAGTTATCCGGCCGTAGCTGATCCGCTTTTAGTAAACAAGATTTATACAGGAGCGGTAAAAAATGGGTTTAGGGTTTATACCGGTATAGGGTTAACAACTGAGACGTATTTTTTTGGCCAATACCGGCAACCGGACATCTCGGAGACAGCTCTCAAAGTTGATGGGGCAAAAATGAAGTTCTGGCAAGACCGTGGCATTATCAATGCTGAAATGGAGTCTGCGGTTTTGTTTTTGCTGGGCTCTCTTTACAATATTCCCGTGGCAAACTGTTTGGTTGTCCACCTTAGTCGTGCAACATATAAGTGGGAAAAGCCCGAAGACTATAATCGTATTCATCAAAGATCTGCCGAGTCAGTTCTAGAATCAGTTTTAGGGTAAAGATAAGCTGTAGGGAGGAATGATAAGATGCAAGAAGCCGAGTCATATCGGAAAAAGATATTAGTATCTTCTATGCTGGGATTAGGACTTGAAGGTATGGATATCTTGCTGCTGTCATTTGCATTAAGCTCAATTATCAATGAATTTCATATTTCATCTGCTGCGGGCGGAGTTTTACCGTCAGTCACGAACATTGGAATGTTGGTTGGCGGTGTGATTTTTGGGTACTGGGCGGACAAGAAAGGCAGGATTAAAATTTTCACCTATACTATTTTTATTTTTGCTATTGCAACGCTGTTGATGGCGTTTGCACGCAGCATAGGGGAAATATATATATTGAGGTTTGTGGTCGGTTTAGGTGCTGGTGGTGAGTATGGTATTGGGATGGCTTTGGTTGCAGAGGCATTTCCAAAAGAACGAAGAGGGCAGATGTCTTCTTGGATTACAGTCGGTGGTCAAATGGGAACGCTGATTGCTGCATTGATTGCGGCAACAGTGATCCCTTTAGCTGGCTGGCGTGCAGCGTTTATTTTTGGGGTTATTCCAGTTTTTTTGGCTTACTTTGTGCGCCGACATCTTCCCGAAACTAAAAGTTGGCAGCTAGCACATAAATCAGGTGCAGAAAAATCCGACCATCCTCGAATTAGTCTGCTATTCAATCAACCCAAGATCGCATTGATTACTGTAGGATTAACAATTATGTCAGCAATTCAGGTTGCAGGCTACTATGGACTGATGAACTGGTTACCATCGTTACTTGAAAAGCAGCAAGGTCTGTCTGTCTCCGGGTCGTCTTTGTGGATGATTTCGACTATTATCGGTATGTCACTAGGGATGTTGTCGTTTGGTAAATTGTTTGATAAATTTGGCTCTCGATTGACCTATTCTGTCTTTTTAATCATGTCTGGCATGTCGGTAACTCTCTATGCGTTCGTACACAGTGCTTTTCTGATGTTAATTATCGGCGCGATTGTTGGCTTTTTTGCTAACGGTATGAATGCAGGCTACGGTGCGCTCATCAGCAGCTTTTACCCAACAGAAATACGGAGCTTAGCAAATAATGCAATATTTAATACCGGTCGTGCGATTGGTGGACTGTCGCCAATTTTAATTGGCTATATTATCGATGAGAAGGGCTTTTCAGTGGCGTTGTTGGTTTTAGGATCCTTTTACTTAATATCATTAGTCATAGTTAATCTAATCCCCAACCCAGTAAAACGGAGAAACTCTGATAGTCAAGGGCGTGTTGTTGAATGAAAAGATTTGAGCGAATCATTACAATTGTATTGGACTCAGTTGGCATTGGTGAAGCTCCGGATGCTAAAAGCTTCAACGACCAAGGGGCAGACACGCTCGGGCATCTTTGTTCTTATTGGAATGGAAAACTAGCAATACCTCAACTGGAAGATTTGGGAATAGGTCGGATTCTGCGAGCAACACCGCTAAAGGGAATTAAAGCAAAGAGCGGTACATCTAGCGCAGTTGGAAAGATGAGAGAAGTTTCTGCTGGGAAAGACAGTTTAGACGGACATTGGGAAATGATGGGTGTTCCTGTTGATTCTGCTTTAGACACTTTCCCGAACGGCTTTCCACAACGGTTAGTTGAACAAATAGAACAATTCTCAAATCGACGGGTCATTTTAAATCAGGTTTATTCTGGAACTCGGGCAATTGAAGATTACGGTGAAGAACAAATCGCAGAGGGCGCTCTGATCGTTTACACATCAGGTGATTCAGTTCTGCAAGTGGCCGCATGTGAAACCGTGGTCCCAGTTGAAGAGCTATATCGCATTTGTCGATTTATTCGATTTACTCTGGATGATAGCGGGTGGCAAATCGGTAGAGTTATTGCACGACCATTTATAAGAATGGACTCCGGGAGTTTTCGTCGTACAGCAAATCGTCGCGATTATACTATAGTACTAGGCCACGAAACGGTGTTAGACATACTAAGCACGAATAATATTTCTGTTTGTGGTATTGGTAAGGTTAACGATATTTTCTCGGGTCGAGGCATTGATCGTAAAATTCACACAACAAGTAATCAGGATGGGCTATACCAAGTTATTAATATTCTCGAAGACAAGAAGTATAGGTTTATTTTTGCTAACCTCGTTGATTTTGATTCACAGTATGGGCATCGGCGTGATCCAAGAGGTTATGGTAAAGAATTAGAACGGGTAGATCATTTACTTCAAAGCGTGATAGCAAAAATATCTGAATCTGATCTATTACTTATAACGGCTGATCATGGAAATGACCCAACATTTTGTGGGCACGACCACACGCGTGAGTATGTGCCGCTGATTGCTTATTCTCCAAACCTTACTAATGGAGATCTTGGGATAAGAGAGACCTTCAGTGACCTTGGAGCAACTGTTCTTGAAAACTTTAATTTAAAATCAAAGCAAAATATTGGCGCAAGCTTTCTTAGCAAATTATAGTTGTGTGATCACCTGATTAGAGATCATAAATCATAAAATTAATTGTATTTATATGAGCTTATTGCTGGTGATACGAACCGTCAACTTGGTATCCTTAAGTTAAGCAAAAATAAGGAGGCATGATCGTATGGCAGATTTTGATGCAACTAAGGATAAGGTCAGCGGCAAGGTAAAAGAAGGCGCAGGCAAACTTACCGGCGATGAATCAACCGAAGCAAAAGGCAAGGCTGAACAGATGGTCGGCAATGCTAAGGAAAAGCTCAGTGATGCCAAGGACAAAATCGCGGAGAAGTTCAATGACGTGGTTGACAAGTCCAAGGAGAAGAAAGAACGCTAAACCGCCAATGGTGATTCGGTGTTTGGCTAACAAAGGAGGGCCTCGTTTTGCAGGTTCTCCTTTTTGCTTACAAAAAATTAGCAAAATGCCTTTACTTACTATTTATAAGTGCTACACTTATAAGTGTTCTAATAAGTAAGCAATTCAGGAGGCTTTTGACACATGACAGTTGTTAATGGTTACGAACAAAGCGATGCAGAGAAGAAATTGGATATTTTGAACTTGCCGTCATTAGAAGGTGAAGCCAAGAAGATTATTCCAACAGGTGGATTTGGCTATATCGTTGGCGGATCCGAAGATGAATGGACGCTTGCCGAGAATACCAAGGCATTTAACCACGCACAGATTGTTCCCAAGGCCTTGTCGAACATTGATTCTCCAGACTTGTCGACCAACTTTTTGGGCATTGATCTGAAGACGCCGGTTATGATGGCGCCAACTGCGGCTCAGGGATTGGCCCACAGCCAAGGTGAAAAGGATACCGCTCGCGGCTTGGCAGCAGTCGGTGGTTTGATGGCGCAGAGCACGTATAGCTCAACCTCAATCGCGGATACTGCTGCGGCCGGCAACGGAGCACCGCAATTGTTCCAGCTGTACATGAGCAAGGATTGGGACTTCAATAAGAGCTTGCTTGACGAAGCTAAAAAGGCTGGCGTCAAGGGGATTATTCTGACCGTTGATGCCACTGTTGATGGTTATCGAGAAGAAGATATTATCAACAACTTCCAATTCCCGATTCCAATGCCGAACCTGGAAAAGTATTCTGAAGGCGATGGCAAGGGTAAAGGCATCGGCGAAATTTATGCTTCTGCTGCTCAAAAGATTAATGAAGATGACGTTCGCCGGATTGCTGAATATACCGACTTGCCGGTTATTGTTAAAGGTATTCAGTCTCCTGAAGACGCATTGCGGGCAATTGGCGCCGGTGCTGCGGCAATCTATGTTTCTAACCATGGTGGCCGTCAGTTAAACGGTGGCCCAGCATCATTTGATGTTTTGCCTGCCATTGCCAAGGCCGTTAACAAGCAGGTTCCGATCATCTTTGACTCCGGCATTCGTCGTGGCAGTCATGTCTTCAAAGCATTGGCAGCCGGTGCAGATTTGGTTGCGTTTGGCCGCCCGGTTATCTATGGCTTGGCTTTAGGTGGTGCACAAGGTGTTCAAAGCGTGTTCGAACAGATTGATCACGAGTTGGAAATTATCATGCAGCTGGCCGGCACCAAGACGATTGAAGATGTTAAGCATGCACCGTTAACCCACTTTAACTACGCTGACTAAGTTGCAGCATTGATGAATTAAACTCGGTGTTTGTTGTACAGACACATGATTCGACCGAAAAAAGAATCCCTGTCAGTTTTTAAGGCTGAAGGGATTCTTTTTTGATACATAGATTCTGTACATCAGCATGACCGTATTGACATCAAGAAACTACGATATGTATGAATCGATAGGATTTTGATGACGTGGGTTAGAGGCTGATGTCCTAAATGTGCTGATCCATTTTGATACCCGTAACAGGATTGCTACAGGCCAATCTGGCTCAGCGTGTACATGGCATTGCGGAACTCGTCGCGGCGATTTGCCCGTTTTTCAACATCGCTTGGCAGTTCGGTCATATCAATGCGAACAACGGCACGCCGCAACAGGCTGACCATTGTTTTGTCATTCATTTTGATGTAAAGGTGGTCGGCATCAAAACGTTCAACCGCGTCCTCCCAAACCCGAGCATTTTCGTGATCGCTTTGGACGTTGCGCTTGATGAGTGACTTGCCATCGACAGTGTTGAATGTGACATCATAAGTTGTCATGTGGAGCTCCCCTTTCATTTAACCAAGTTTATTATACATCGCGTCATTGGGATGGAGAATAAATTGCCAAAGATAAAGCGTATTGGCTAATAGATAAGCGGTGAGTCCGAACATGAAGGGTAATGGCATAATGGTTGTCATGAAGCTAAAAATACCAAAAATCAACACGGAAAAACCAAGGTAAAACCAGCGCTTGAAGCCGATGTCAATGTGCTTGACAGGGTAGGCGCTAAGATATCCGATTAAGCTAAAATAATAAACTGCCAACGTCACCGTGATGGCAAGCGCAAACCATTGAGGATCAAGCAGCCCGGCCAGCCACGAGTGAATGAACGTACTGAGACTGAGAATGGCCGCCAGTAATGGAAGTTGTAAATAGATAACAGCCAAGCCCGCGGTTTTTTGCCGGCGATCGAGACCGTTGTCATAAACAAGTTGGTAGGCAATAAACAATAAGATGACTACCAAGAAGAAAAGACCTGCTTGCAAAGATAGACCAGCATAAATGGTTTCCGCCACACCAATGATCGATTCGCCAAATATCAGTAAAACCAATAGAGAATAACGGGTGCTGAGATTGCCTAAGTCGGCTGGCGTGGCTTTGAGTACGTTCCGCAATAGCAATGGCATCAATCCAGCGGCTAAAACACCGCCAAAGAAGACCGCAAATGAAAGGGTGTATGGCTTTATAAATAGCGAAATTAAAATCACAAAACTGCAAGCTGCCAGCGTGATGCCAAATGTTTTGGCGAGTTGCGAGTGTTTTCGCCGCCAAAGCAGACCGTATTGGCTCGCAAGACTCAAGAAGAGAATCGCAGCACTTAATTGAAATGGCCACTTAGTTTTAGCAAAATCAGGGTTAATCGCGGTGCTTAAGACAATCACCCAAAACATGTTGAACAACGTAAACAGGTTGTGGGTCACTTCATGATGTGAAAAACGATCGATTAAGACTGTCTGAAAAGTCCAGATGGTCCAGAAAACCAGCAGCATCAATAGAAATTCAACCAGTACTTGTGGCGCGATCATCCCATGCACCGGCACTGCCAGAGTCTGCGCCATTCGCCCAACGGCATAGGCAAAAATCAAATCATAGAAAAGCTCGACCATGGTGACAGATTGATGCGACTTGGCCATGAGCATCCTTCTTTCTATAAGCTAAGGCAGTGTGCCTTGCTTAGTTCAATAATAGTAGCCTATCATTTTCACGCCTTGGCAGCAAAAAAGACCTGCCGAGCAGACTACCCTAAACCCGTTGAGATTGTTATACTAGTTGGGTTAAGGAGGCCGTGATGTGGTCAAATTAGTCCTTTTAAGACATGGCGAAAGCATTGCTAATCAACAAAATACTTATACTGGCTGGTCCGATGTCGGATTAACGGCGCAAGGGAAAGCTCAAGCAGCAGCTGCCGGCAAAAAGATTGCGGCGACCGGGATCTTATTTGAGCATGTGCATACCAGCGTGTTATCGCGGGCCATTATGACTGCCTACATCGTTCAGGACGCAATCGGCCAGAATTACCTGCCGATCACTAAAAGTTGGCGTCTGAACGAACGGCATTATGGCGCCTTACGCGGAATTAACAAAGATCTGACCCGGAAACTTTTTGGCCCGGATCAAGTTGCCAGCTGGCGGCGAAGCTTTTATGCGCATCCGCCGTTGTTGGCACATCCCAGTCGTTCACGGCGCTATCACGCGTACCCGGCGACGATTATTCCGCGCGGTGAAAGTCTTGCCGATGCGAGTGAGCGCCTGTTGCCGTATTGGAGTGCCGAACTGGCGCCGCGGTTGATGGCCGGCAAGAATCAGCTTATCGTGGCGCACGGCTCAACGTTACGGGCATTAGTCAAGTACATGGAAGCTATTAGCGATGCTGGTATTAACAAAGTTGAAATTGGCAATGCCCAACCTATCGTCTACACGCTTGATCAGCATTTAACCATTCTCAATAAACAAACACTGTGAAGACTTTCCGGCAAGGTAGTTTAGCTACATGCCGGATTTATTTTACCAAGATTTGGGATTAAGTTGTGATTAACGATTAAATATCACGTCATATTTCCCTGAAAATGTTATACTGTTGATTAGCAATCATGAGGAGGAGCGCTTACGCAACTTACTAAACGTCAACAAAAAATTGTTCAGTTACTAAAAGCAAAAAGTCCGATGACTGGGAAAATGCTGGCGACGCAATTAAAGATTAGTTTGGCCACGATTCGCGCTGACTTACGCTTGCTGACAACGGTTGGAATTTTAGATGCCCGGCCTAAAGTTGGATATGCCTACCAAGGAGCGAGTGTTTTATCAGTCGATAACGATGCGCTGTTTAATACCCCGATTGCCAAAATATTATTGCCGCCGACTGAAATTAAGCTGACAACCTCGATGGAAGAAGCGGTAACCAAGCTGTTCTTGGCGGATGTCGGCTCCTTATACGTGTTAGATGATGATGGCGCCTTGGTCGGCCTCATCTCGCGAAAGGACTTATTGCGCGCCAGCTTTACAGATCGTGACACCACTTTACCGGCCAGCATTGTCATGACGCGGATGCCCAATGTCGTGACGGTGACGGCGGATACGACCATTATGGCGGCCAGCAAGTTGTTGTTGAAACACAATGTCGATTCACTCCCTGTGATCCAAAAACATGGGGACACTCATGTGATTGGCAAGATCACTAAAAACCGGATCTTTAAATACTTAATTGAAACACTTGCACCATGAGGCTGGGCTTTCATTTGCAGCTTCAAATTAAAGGTGTCCTATTTCTCGATTTTGGCGAGAAATAGGACACTTTTTACATTCCTTATAGGCAAGTTTCTTGTTGTGACATGGGTTGTTATATTAACCGCGCATCGCCGCACTTGCAAAAAGATTTTTGTGTATTATATAGCGTTATGAAATTGAACTTTTTCCGAATTAGACCAATTTCTAAGTGTAAACGCTTGCATTTTCGCGGGCTAAATAATACATTATATAGCGAACATATATAACGTCATATTTAGCGAAGGGAAGGCTTTATCATGAAACAAATCTATGCGTTTGCGGAAGGTAATATGGAGATGCGGGCATTATTGGGTGGCAAAGGTGCCAATCTGGCCGAAATGACCAATCTTGGCCTGCCGGTGCCTCCGGGTTTTACGCTCACAACTGCTGCGTGCCACGATTATCAACAGCATCACGGGCTTTCAGAAGCGTTGTTAACCGAGCTGGATCAACACATACAGGCGTTAGAAAAAGCGACCGGGAAACGATTCGATGATCCGGTTGCGCCATTACTGGTGTCGGTTCGTTCCGGTGCACCGATTTCAATGCCAGGCATGATGGATACCATTTTGAACATCGGCTTAAATGATCAAACCGTTCAGGCACTCGCCCGGGAAACTGCCGATCCCCGGTTTGCGTATGACAGTTATCGCCGCTTACTGGCGATGTTTGGTAACGTGGTTTACGGCTTGTCGGAAAAAGGATTCGATGACATTTTAACCACCGTGAAACGCCAAAATGGGTATGACTCTGACTTGGCGTTGACAACCGCTGACCTGCAGCAAATCATTCTGGCATTTAAGCAGCTTTATATTGAAGCAGGCAAGTCATTTCCACAATCGCCCAAAGCGCAAATGCTGGCGGCAGTGACGGCAGTATTTGAATCATGGAATAATCGGCGGGCAGTCGTTTATCGACGCGAAAATCGCATTCCCGAAGACTTGGGAACCGCGGTGAACGTTCAGACGATGGTTTTTGGTAATGCTGGCGCTGATTCCGGAACCGGCGTGGCCTTCACCCGTGATCCGGCGACTGGGGAACGCGCGCTGTTTGGCGAATATCTTTTGAATGCCCAAGGTGAAGATGTGGTGTCAGGAGTGCGGACGCCTCAGTCAGTCGCGGTTTTACACGATCAAATGCCTGAAGTTTATAATCAGCTGGCAGCGATCGCGACCACGTTGGAGCAGCATTATCGCGACATGCAGGATCTTGAATTCACGATTGAACATGGCCAACTTTATCTCCTACAAGCGCGTAATGGTAAACGGACACCGGCGGCCGCTGTTAAAATTGCGATAGATTTGGTTAACGAAGGCTTGATTGATCGCCAGACCGCGTTGTTGCGTATTGAACCGCAATCATTGAGTGACATGTTGCATCCGGAGTTTGATCCGCAGGCGTTGCAGGCACATACGATTTTGGCTACCGGTTTACCGGCATCACCAGGGGCGGCAACTGGGGAGGTTTATTTTACGGCGGCAGAAGCCAAAGCGGCTCATGAAGCGGGCCATCAAGTGATTTTGATGCGTCAAGACACTTCGCCGGAAGACATTGAAGGGATGATTGTCAGTCAGGCCATTGTGACTGCGCGCGGCGGGATGACGTCACATGCAGCTGTGGTCGCGCGCGGCATGGGGGCAACCGGTGTCGTGGGGATGCATGCCTTAACCGTTGATGAACATGCCAAAACCGCGACTGTTGGCGATACGGTGCTGCATGAAGGCGATTGGGTATCCGTTGATGGGACAACCGGCAATTTGTATCGCGGCCAAATCCCGACCACTGCTGCCTTGGTCAAGGATAGTCTGGCGACACTGTTAGCATGGGCAAAGGAAGCCAGCCGCATGGGCGTGTTTACGAATGCCGACACACCTAAGGATCTGCAGCAGGCCTTGGCTTTTGGCGCTGATGGCATCGGCTTGACGCGCACCGAGCACATGTTTTTCCAACCAGAACGATTGTTACAAATGCGTCGGTTGATTCTCGCAAAAGATGCAGCCGGACGCAAGGCACCCTTGGCCGCATTAGAGAAAATGCAGGAGCAGGACTTTTACGAGCTATATCGCTTGGCAGCTGGTAAAACCGTCACGATTCGTCTGCTTGATCCACCGCTGCATGAATTTTTGCCACATGACCAGCGTGAAATCGGGCAAGTCGCGCATGAGCTGGGGTTGGAGCAAAATCAGTTACGCGAACGGATGGCAGCCTTGAAAGAAGTCAATCCGATGCTAGGCCATCGCGGGGATCGCCTAGCCGTGACCTATCCGGATATTTACGCCATGCAAGTGCGGGCGCTGATGCATGCGGTATTCCGGTTAGCCGACGAAGGGATGCAGGTGACACCGCACATCATGATTCCTTTGACCAATTCGGAAACCGAGTTGCGTTGGGTGCGGCAATTGGTTGTTCGGCAAATTGAACAGCTGGCCGCCGCAAAAGGGATGCAGGTGAGCTATGAAGTTGGTACCATGATCGAAACCCCGCGCGCTTGCGTCTCCGCGGACAAAATTGCTCACGCCGCCGACTTCTTCAGTTTCGGGACGAACGATCTTACCCAGTTAACTTTTGGCTATTCGCGTGACGATGTGGGATCCTTCTTACCCGCATATCTGGAGCAGAAAATTCTTCCGAATGATCCTTTCCAAACAGTTGATACAGAAGGCGTAGGCGCATTGATGGCCATGGCGATTACAAACGGTCGTCAAACAAATCCGCGACTGCCGATCGGAGTCTGCGGCGAAGTTGGCGGCGATCCGGATTCAGTGGCGTTCTTTGATCAAATTGGCATCAGCTACGTCTCCTGCTCGCCTTACCGGGTGCCGGTTGCCCGACTCGCAGCGGCTCAAGCAGCCTTGCGCGCCATGAAAAAAGTTAAAGCCGGTGCCTAGATTGCAGACGGACAGATTTGGTGTGAGCCGTCAAGCAGTGTGAGGCTGTATTTTCAACAATACCTGTACTTAAAAAGTGTCCCAAAAAGTCAGCAGTCGATGAAGACATGCATGACTTTTGGGACACTTTTTTCTGTGAGCGCGAGCCGGCGCCGGGGAGCGCATTATGTGTGCGCCACCGCCTAAGCTAGTGAATGTGTTGTGATCTGACTAAAATAGCTAGTCGTCTTCATCCTCGGCTTGGGCATCAACTTGCGAACGACTTAGGCGGGTTAACTTGGTGATCGGAATCTTACCAAGTACAAGCGGGACGGTTTCGTCCAAGGTGTCAGCATATTCCAAACCGAACCATTGAGCAGGTGTAACTGTCACGCGCTGAAGCCATAGCCGCGCCTGGATAATCGTCTTCTGAAAACCTTTGATCTGAGTTTGCGGTGACAATTCTTCATGCAGCAAGACAAACGTCCAATCACCAACCTGTCGATCCGGAATGGTGGTGTATTTTTGCGGTTGGGTTGGCAATTCACCTTCGCGCATCATGTCATTCACAATCTGGCGGAGGAAAACATTGACCTGCTGCTCCATCCGAAAGCCTAGATACAGCTGCACGTTGACCATATAATCAGTGCCATACGTATCAGTTGTATATTGTGCCGTGTATGGTTCATCCGTGACGTTAACGGTGACAAACCAGTAGACACGGGCGCGCTTTGGTCGTTTATCCAAAATGGAGTACAGGATTTCTTTTTTAATGTAGTGATCATCGGCAATCTGCGTCATATAAACCAAGTTGGTGGTGTAGGTTGGATATTCCGGATCACTGCGAAGTTCGGATAGCTGCTTTTTATACGCAAACAGTGAGGCCATTTCAGCGCGGTAGGTGTTATCATCGCGAATCCGGCCGCCGTATTGCCAAACGTACATAATGGCCAGAATGACAAACGCGATCATGGCCGTGACATAGCCGCCATGGAGAAACTTGACGGCGCTGGAAATGAAGAAGACGGTTTCGATCGCGCTAAAGAAGATCAAGGTACCCAAGGCGATCAAGGTTGGGGCGTGGCGAGCGCGCAGATATTGATAAAGCAACAAGGTCGTCATTAACATCGTGATGGTAATGGCTAGACCGTAAGCGCCTTCCATTTCGGCACTGGTTTTGAAGTAAGCAATAATAGCCAAGCAGGCGAGCCACAAAATCGTGTTCACCATGGGGATGTAGAGCTGTCCTTTAAGCCGTGTCGGATAGACAATGTGCAGCCGCGGCAAAAAGCGCAGTTTAATTGCTTCAGAAACCAGCGTGTAAGAACCGGAGATCAACGCCTGCGAGGCAATAATCGCAGCCAATGTCGCTAGAATAATTGCGCCTAGGCGAATGCTTTCCGGTAACATTTGGAAGAATGGGTTGAAATCGCTAATCTGATTATAAGCACTCACATTAGCATGGCGATCAAGCCAGACTGCCTGACCAAAATAATTCAACACTAAGCATAGGTTAACGTATGGCCAGCTGACGTAAATATTGCCACGTCCCACATGGCCCATATCCGAATACAACGCTTCCGCCCCAGTCGTTGCCAGGAAAATACTCCCTAGAATAAAGAGACCCATTTTGTTATCCGGACTGACCAGCAAACGCAATGCATAGTAAGGGTTCAAAGCACGCAACATGGACCAGTCTTTTGATAAAGCAATAAAGCCGGCAACGCCTAAGAAGGTAAACCACACAAACATGATCGGCCCAAACGCCTTGCCAATGAGGTCAGTCCCAAAACGCTGGATGAAGAACAGGAAGGTAATGATCAAAATCGTGACCCAAATAACCTGTTGTTGATTGTCGATCAAAATGTTGCCGTTAATATGGACCCCTTTTAAACCTTCAATTGCGGTTGTGACCGTCACGGCTGGCGTCAACATCCCGTCAGCTAATAACGCCGCACCGCCAATCATCGCTGGCAGTACAAGCCACCGCGCCCGCTGCCGAACCAAGGTGTAAAGTGCAAAGATACCACCTTCACCGTTGTTATCCGCTCGCAACGCAATGAGAACATATTTGAGGGTCGTGATAATCAGCAACGTCCAGAAGATCAGCGAAACCGACCCGACTAGAAAATCGGTATCGAAATGTCCCATCCCGCCATTTCCAGCGATAATTGACTTCATAACGTAAAGTGGTGATGTCCCGATATCGCCATAGACAACACCAAGGGTTACGAGTAAAGCCGCCGCGGTAATCTTATGCCGCAGTTTTTTATTAGCAGTCAAGCCTGACGCCATATTTGTGCCTCCTGAAAAGTAATAACGTCATTGTAGCAGAACCGAGTGTCATTGTAAGGGAAGGCTCTTAATTTATTTTGCCCAATATCTTGCATCCAGAAAAACTTTCATAAAAAGCTGCTGTTCAAGCGACTTTGAGTGGCCTTGGTGATTAATCGGCATCATAAAATTCATTGAAGTAAGTTTCAAGATCCAGTGGTGCTAATTTAAACACAATGTGATGCGCAGCCAGTCCTAGCAGCAACTGGTTAAAATGTTCGCCGGGGAGGTTGTTAATTGGCAATACCAACATGCCATTGGGATAGTGCTGCCAAGGCATGCGCGGTAACCGGTTGGCTTCTTCGGCTGCCACTTGAATATACAAAGGTTGTTGTTCATGCTGATCAATCGTTTTGATGATTTTGCCATCGCGCATGAAGTAGATGAAATCAGCATATCCTTGCAGATTATTCAATAGATGCGACACTGTAATAATCAATTTGCCTTCTGCCCGCAATCCGCGCAGAATCTGCGACATGCGCGCAACGTTGATCGTGTCCAAACCGTTCATGAATTCATCTAATAGCATAATCGGGGTGTTGGCCGCCATCACCATGCCAAAGCAAAGACGCTGCTTCATGCCCATTGAATAAGTTCGCACCGGCTGATTGACATAATCCTGCATGTCGAGTGCGCTGATAATTTGCTTAACACTTTTCGTTTGGTTATGCCAAAGTCGGGCGTAATATGCCAGGTGCGCCTTGCCCGATAAGTCAGGATAAAGATCATCTTGAACCGGGAAAAGGCACATTTGCCGATGCATGGCGAGGGTATGCTTTTGGCTGCCGTATGTTTGTCCATCTAATACCACTTTGCCGGATTGTGGTTTGAGATCATTAAGAATCAATCGCAGCAAGGTTGTTTTACCAGTACCATTGGGCGCCACAATGCCGACAATTGAGCCGCTCGTCATCGTTAGGCTGATATCATGAATGACATTGGGTTTATTTTTGAAACCCAAAACGAGATTTTGTAATTGTAATTCCATCATGGGGCCTCCTTTATTTAACGATTGCTGCCCGGCGTCGATGCGTGATGATGAATAGGATCACTTCAAGCACGATAATCACACTGCCGACCACAATCAAAGCAGCGAGCGGACTCATGCGGCTGGTATCATAGCGAAAGTTTTGCAACCTGCTGACAATCGCCGCCGGATTCATGTACCCGGGCAGGTAGTACGCGGTTTGCGGAACCGAAAAAGCCAGGCCATGCATGAAGTAGAGTGGTTCGCCGAATAGCAAGAGTGCACTGAGTACCAGTCCAACCAGTTCGTTGTGGAAAAGTAACTGACACAGTAGATTTAACCGAATAAAGAGCCACATCAGTAGGATTGTCAAGCCGAGGATGATGGGGAGAGCAATGCTGAGCGCGATCGGATCAACGGTAACTGTCATCCCATCTTTGGCAAAGTAGGCGATCGCAGTTGTTAGCGATCCTAGTCCGTGAGTAGGGATGACGAAGCCGGCAACAACAAGCGCTGATAGCAGAAGTACACCGGCTAAGGCTGTTAGCACGGTCAAGGTTTTGGTGTTGATGGCATGCCAGGGACTTAGAGGCGATGACCGAACGATGCTGCGATGGCGTTGTTCGCTCGTCAGCAAATCATTAGCAAATAAGATCGTGATCAGCAGTAGCGCAGTGAGCCACCCGCCTAACGCGCCACGGAAAAGCGTCTGCCAGAAAGTTTGCTGATGAACCGCAGTCATGTCGGGATCGCGCTGATCGGCTAAAGTCATCAGCGAGCGCGTCAGGGTGATATTGGCAAAAGCAGCATCGGCATCAGGGTATTGCCGATTTTCAAAATAATATGTTAGCGGATAGTGGAATGGGCTACTTTGAGCCTCAGGATTGGCGGCATTTTTTCGTACAAAAGCCAGATAATCCAAAGTTGCCTGCACATAGGCCTGCGAATGCTGCTGCTTTTGCGCCGTTAACATGCGGTTTTCAATTTTGACGAGTTGACGGGTGACAGGGACCCACATCGCTGTATGCGGTCCATGTGGCTCATTGATAAATGCCACATTTTTATCGCGATCACGTGTCAACACCGTACTTGTCGGAAGTTCAGGTGGCACCTGATTTGGCGGAAAAAAGACGAACTGGCAAATCAAGGCAACGAGTGCGATGCCAATGACAGCCAAGTTTTTACGATTGGTAAGCAGTTGATGGAGTTGAAATCGGAAATATCGCATCATGCTGCCTCCTTTCTGGCCCGATAACCAAAGAGTCCCAGATTAAGCACCGACCAGATGAATAAAGCGCCTGTACCGATCCAAATACTGGCTAAGGGCTGATTCAGTCGATCAATTAATGTTCCACGCATCATTGCGGCAACGTCGAGATAGGAGAATGGCAGAAACCACACAAACCGGAAAAGCTGCGGCAGTATAAGCGGCAATAAAGCAGTGGCGGTCACAATAAAGGTCGTGAGGTAAGCATTGGTTATCCACGTGTTAATCAGCATACTAAAGCTAATGATCCAAATGCCGGCCAGTAATGTGAGAGCCATGAAAATGAGTAAATATTCCCACAATGGCAGTAATGTTTGTCCCATGATGGCCATGGGGTAGTCGAAGTCACCAAAGCCTTTTAATAGCGCAGGTAAGCCGACTGCAGCCGCGCCACCCGCAACAAGGATCAATATGTAAAAACCAATTAAAGTGAGCAAGCGACTGCTACCCGCAACGCCGACAGATAAAGGACGCGCGCTAATCAGCGTTTGGTGGCGTCGTCGTTCAACCCAGCTATCACAGGCTAGCAGCACGGCAGCCGCGCCGGTTAACCAGCTGAGATAAGGCAGGATGGTGACGAGATACGCCACGCTAGTGGAAACCGCTGTGACGGCAGGTTTTTGCTGCTTTTTTAACGTAGTAAGCGCTAGAACGTCACCTTTAAGTTGGTGCAGCGGCGGCAGCGGCATGGTGTTAAGTGCTTTATAATGCCGTTGCCGCATTTCAAGTTGAGCAGTGCGCAAACTAAGCAGCCCGTTACGGGTCGTATCGGGTTGATCAAGCTGGATGCCCAAGTCAATAACACCAGTCGCCGAATTTTGGTCATCTAGATTCGCCAATAGCGGTTTTTGCGTCTTGCTCAGTGTGTCCAAGTTATATTCTGCATAGTTAGCCACGGCGGCATTGGCAGTGGCCTCGGAAGTCTGTTGAATATCAAGGCGGTGCGTCCAGACTAGTGCGAAGAATGCGATGATGAATGCCGCAAAGAACAACCCCAATAAGGCAATGTTTTTGCGTGAATGAATGATTTGGCGCCAATCAAAAGCTAATTGTGTCCCCATGGCCCGATCTCCTCATTTGATTTAATCCAGTTGCAACCAGAATACCACAATTTTATCAGACTCAAAGACTTCTGCGCTGGAAAACGCGTTATGAGCGTTAAGTCACTCAGTCAGCCGCATTGGTTTGAATCGCTTACGGCGGTATACAAAAAGCCTCGTAACTTTAGATCAAAATTACGAGACTTTTCCAGTTATCTTAGTGTTTTCAGATCAAGCTTATCTTGATGCCAAAGCACCCATTGGATCCCAAGGTGCAAGAACGGTTGGCTTGTCGTATTCGTTCTTGATGACATCCTGTAGTTCAGCTGGGAGATACTTCTTGGAAATAACAACTTGGTAGACGAATTGGTCAAACCACGCATCACTTGCGACAAAGTAGCCTTTTTCGCCGACTTTTTCACCCCAAGAGTTTTCAACTTTCCACTTGGTTGGCTTGCCGTCTACAAGATCAACGCCGGTCAAGACCATTGCGTGAGTCATCAAGCTTTCGCCATAGTCAAGGCGTTCAGCTTTAGTCATGGTGAAGTCGGTGTTGAACAGGTCATCTTTCTTGTAAATGTTGGTGTCCAAAATGCCAAGTTGACGATCGGAGCTTTGACCAACATCGGAACCGAACCAAACTGATTCGCCGGCCTTGAGTTGCTTGATTGCCAAGTCTTTGAAGGTATCAATGTCAAGATTCAAGTGGCGAACTTCACGACCACCTACGACATTGCCCAGCATTTCAACGGTGTAAAGGTGCTTGTAAGGCTTGTCAGCGGTTGGGGCGTTGATGATACTTTGATAGTCATCGAGATTCCAGCCGACATACTTCTTGAAGAAGGTTTGCGGCGTCAATTCGCGATCAATGTGATAATTCTTATCATCATCGCGGTATTCAAAGTCAAATTTGGTTGGCGGGTTGCCTAACGTGTATGCCAAGATGCGATAGTCTTCAGCCAGCATTTTTTGCTTGGCTGCTTCAATGTCGGCATCGCTAGCTTTGTCAGCAACTAACTTACGTAGGGTGACGGCGTCTTTACGCAGTTTCAAGTTGAGCAAGCCGTTTAATTCGTTACTCTTGCTAGAACTGTAGGTTTCAGGCATTACTGACTTCGGCACAATACCATACTTTTCGATTAAGGCTGACAGCATATCCCATTGGCCGCCATCTTGTTGCGGGGTAGCCAAAAGAAAGGCAACTTTACGGCTGTCGAGTGGTTGATCGGCGGTTTTTAAGACATTTTCATAAAAATAGTTGGACTTTTCAAACTTGTCCCAGAAGAAGGTGTAGTTTTGGGACAGTTCAAAATCCTTGATCTTAAACTGTGCCTGAATGCCATGACGCATAGTATTCAAGGCGGCGAACATCCAGCAACGACCGCTTTGCTTTTGGTTTGACACAGCACCGGTATCAAGTTCAATTGAGAACGTTGGTGTCATGGCAACTTTGCTGTCCGTATTCTCGGCGGTTGCATTAATACCATTGTTCATGACCGCTTTTTGTAAGGCGTTGGCGCCAGGTGTGGCTTGAAGATCCTGTTTGAACTGATCCAAATCGCCTGAAGTAATTTCTGCAGACATTAAATAAACACTCCTTTTTATGTGCATGAGCTGAGTCACCATGCGGCTGGTAATGAAAATCATGGTCGTTCGAAAAGGCGGCGAAGATTTCGTCATAAGCCGACACCGTTTTGTGACTCACTTAGTTTAGCATATCAGTTAATCTTAATTTAGAAAATCCCATACAGGCAAGTTGATCGGCTCGGTTTGAAGGAGCGCTTGTTCCGCGTCAGTTAAAAGATCCTTGCGAACCACGACTTCATAAACGTACTGGTCAAACCAGCTGGCATCGGCCACAAAATAACCATCGTGGCCATTTTCCTTGCCCCATGAATTTTCGACTTTCCATTTGGTGACCGTGCCATCAACGACATCGGCGCCGGTTAGGGTCATGGCGTGGGACATTTCTGCTTCGGTGGTCACGATACGGTCGGTTTTGTTCACATGGAAATCGACACCAAACAAATCACTGTAATTGAACAATCCGCCTTTAAGCGTGCCGGATTTCCGATCCATGTCGGCTAGTACATCATTGCCAAACCAGACAGCTTCACCTGCTTGCAGTTGCGCTAATGCCAGCTGCTTCAAGCGTTCCGGAGGGAGATTTAAAATTGTCAGCGGATGGCCTTCAACAACTGTGTTGGCTGAATTGATGGTATACAATTGCTGATACTTTTTGGTTGGTTCGGGATCGCCGGCAATCACCACGTAATCGTCGAAATGCCATTTGACGTACTTTTTGAAGAATGACTGCGGGGTCAAGTTAGTATCGCGATGGTATTGCTTCTTGTCATCACGGTACTCGAAATCAAACGTTGTCGGCGGATTGCCAAAGGTGTAAGCCAAAATGCGATAAACAACACTGAGAAATTCGCGTTTTTGCTTGGCGATGGCTTCTTCGCTGGCGTTATCTTGCTTGAGGGTCCGCAACACCTTGGCATCTTTACGTAACTTCTCGTTCAACACACTGTTGAGTTCAGCGGTTTTGTCGCTGTTATAAGTTTCCGGCATGACCGACTTAGGCACCAACCCGTACTTTTCAATTAAGGCGGCCGCTTGATCGTAGTGGCCACCATCTTCATCTGGACCGCTTAAGTAAGTGGCGACTTCTCGGTCATCCAGGGGTTTGTCCGCGGTTGCCAGAATATTTTCATAAAATAAATTGGCTTTTTCCAAGCGATCAAAGAAGGCATTGTAGTTTTGTGAGAATTCGAAATCCTTGATGCCAAATTCATCCGCAATCCCGTGGCGGACTGTATTCAATGTCGCAAAGAGCCAGCACCGACCGCTTTTCTTCTGGTTGGCAACGCTGCCGGTGTCCAGATCAATTGAGAAAACCGGCTTCATATCTTCGCCGTCCATGGTTTCACGGCTTGCGGCTTGTGGCCCGACATTTTGGACAGCTCGGCCAAGTGCACCCGATGCCGGATGCTGATCAAGCTGATCTTGAAAGGCTTTAATTTGATCAAATGTAATTTCTGACATAACGTCCTCCTTTTCAAATTGCATTAAAGAAACCTTACCCCAATTTAATTTAGATTTAAAGATGAAACTGGAAAGCTTTTGGGTAAAAGTTGGCGTTTTATTAAAAAAGGAGCCAAGACTATAAAGGCATCAAAAAAGCTGCCAAGGTTCGGCAGCTTTTGCGGAGGATTTTTACTGATCTTTAACTGGTCGCAAAACGTCTGCATATTCCGGATGATTATGGAATGCATGCACGGCATAGGAACATAGCGGCTCGATGGTTTTGCCTTCTTTGCGCGCTGCTGCAACTACGGCTTCGATGAGCTGAGCGGCAATGCCTTGACCGCGAAGGCTTTCATCGACAAAGGTGTGATCCACTGCCCACGCCTGACCGTCATCGATTGATTGGAAAGTGACTTCCGCCATCAGTCGGCCGTCCCAATCCGTATTAAAAATTCGTCCTGGTTCACGTTGAAATTCCATAGCAGCCTCCTTGGCAAATTGAATGATGGTCATCCTATTAAGAATCAAGGCGCGTAACTGGCACAGTTCGTCTGATGACCCATCCGTCGTTAACCCAATTCATGAATGACTTTTATAAGCCAAATTTATCAGGAAAACGGTATAATTACAAGAAGGGAAGCCCTTACACCGTGGCCTTCGATTGTCTCCGCGTGGTATGATACTTTGGACGTGTTGGCGTGCTTTCTGGCGCACAAGCTGGTTTGCGCTCGTCATAACGCGTTCACCAGCCCAGAAACCTGCGTGTAAGGACCTCGAACGCAATGGCCAAACCCGGGCCATCACGCTCGAGGCCGCTTACACTCCGGTTTCTAAGCGGGCTGGTTCACGCTCACTTTCTATAACGCGCTCCCCGGCGCAGAAGTCTGCGTGTAAGGACCACAGCCGCAATGGCCAAAGCCCGGCCATCACGTCTGTGGCCACTTACACTCCGACTTCTAAACGCGCCGGCTCGCGCTCACCATAACGCGTTCGCCAGCCCAGAAACCTGCGTGTAAGGACCTTGGTCGCAATGGCCAAAGAGCGGCCATCACGCCCAAGGCCACTTACACTCCGGTTTCTAAGCGGGCTGGTTCACGCTCACACTTTTTTTGGAGGCTATTTTCATGAAGACCCGCGGATTTGAAATTGTTTCAAAGTATCAAGATGACAACTTAACCTTGCCGACCCGCCAGACTAAGCAGGCGGCTGGGTATGATTTTTATGCGCGCGAAGATTTTCTGTTGCGGAGTATTTGGCGTTATGACTTCATTCGGCTTTTTCGGTTGATTAAAAATGAGCACCCGCTGACGAATAAGGACTTTGAACGGGCGAAGAAGATTTTAAAGCCTTACTTGGTTCCCACTGGCATTAAAGCCTATATGCAGCCTAATGAAGTGTTGATTTTGGCCAATCGTTCCAGCAGTCCGCTTAAGCACGGCCTGACGCTGCCCAACGGTATTGGGGTCATTGATGCCGACTACTATAACAATCCGGCAAATGAAGGCGAAATCTATATTCAGCTCCTGAATTTCTTCCCGCGGGATGTGATGATCAAAAAAGGTGATCGCATCGGTCAGGGTATTTTTATGCCATTTCTATTGGCAGACGGTGACCAAGGCGGCTTGGCGCAACGACAAAGCGGTTTTGGCTCAACCGATCACTAGCAGATATTGAAGGGATAGTATGGCGAAAGCAAAAACACAATATGTATGTCAAAATTGCGGTTATATTTCGGCGACTTATTTAGGCCGTTGTCCAAACTGCGGCGGGTGGAATACGCTCGTCGAAGAAACCGTTAGTTCCACTAAATCGGCGCCGCGACAAACGCGCACCGGTAGCAAGGTTAAGCCCACACGCATGGATGAGGTCACGGTGACCAAAGAAACCCGGGTTAAAACAGGCTTGGCCGAGTTGAATCGCGTGCTTGGTGGCGGTGTGGTTCCGGGCTCGTTGGTTCTGATTGGCGGCGATCCCGGGATTGGCAAATCAACCTTGCTGCTGCAGGTGTCTGGCCAACTAGCTAGCACAGGCGGTACGGTGTTGTATGTTTCAGGTGAAGAAAGCGCCAGCCAGATTAAAATGCGGGCAGGGCGGTTAGGGGTTGCCAACTCTGGCATGTATTTATATCCCGAAACCGACATGCCCAGCATCGAAAACGTGATTGACCAGATGCAACCGGATTATGTGGTGATTGACTCGGTTCAAACCATGAATGTACCGGACATGAATTCGGCAGTCGGCTCGGTTGCCCAGATTCGGGAAGTCACCGCCGAATTGATGCGCATTGCCAAGTCAAAAGGCGTGACGATTTTTATCGTTGGCCACGTGACGAAGGAAGGCGCCATTGCCGGGCCCAAGATTCTTGAGCATATGGTGGACACCGTGCTTTATTTTGAAGGCGATATGCATCATACTTATCGCATTTTAAGGTCGGTCAAGAATCGGTTCGGCTCTACTAACGAAATCGGCATTTTTGAAATGCATCAAAATGGCTTACAGGAAGTCGCCAATCCCTCGGAAATTTTCTTAGAAGAGCGACTGGCCGGCGCGACAGGATCAGCGGTGGTGGTTTCGATGGAGGGTACCCGTCCGATTCTGGTTGAAATTCAAGCGCTTATCAGTCCGACCATGTATGGCAATGCCAAACGTACGAGCAGCGGCTTGGATCACAACCGCGTCAGCCTGATTATGGCCGTGCTGGAAAAACGTGCCAATTTGATGTTGCAAAATCAGGACGCTTACTTGAAAGCAACGGGGGGCGTTAAGCTGGATGAGCCGGCGATTGACTTGGCAATGGCAGTGGCAATTGCCTCGTCATACCGCGACAAGGAAATCCCGCCGACTGATTGTTTTGTCGGTGAAATTGGCTTAACCGGTGAAGTGCGGCGGGTGAATCGCATTGAAGACCGGGTGAAAGAGGCGGCTAAGTTAGGGTTTAAACGAATTTTTGTGCCGCGAAATAACCTGCAAGGCTGGCGTGCACCTAAAGATATTCAGGTTATTGGCGTCACAAGCATTGCCGAAGCGCTGCATAAGGTTTTTAATTAAACTTAGAAAGGAGGTATATCATGAAGAAACGAATTATTTATTTGATCTTTGGTCTCATTGGGATCGGCGTCGGCATGGGCGCATTACCATCACTTTGGGATCTTATTGGTTGGAGCGCCAATCACTTCTTAAATAACTTGCTCATTGACGGCTTAATCGGTGCCATTATCTTCTTGCTCTTGGCGAGTCTCAGTGTGAACTGGATTCTTAAGCGCTTGAAGGTATTGGAAAAAACGTTAAACACTAAATCGCCAAGCTATCTACTGTTTGGCAGTTTGTCGACGATTATCGGGTTGATCCTGGCCGCTATTATTTCCATTCCGTTTTATGGCTTCATCGCGCCGCTGAATATCTTCCTACCACTCATCATCATGCTATTATTCGGTTACTTGGGTTTTCGGGTGGGTACGACACGCAGCGAAGAATGGCGCCGGCTTCTGAGCTTTCGCAACCGGCGGAATACGGAAACGGAAAATGATCAGGTGCTCGAGCGCAAAGTTGGCGATCATTTTCGCAAATACAAATTGCTAGACACCAGTGTGATTATCGATGGCCGGGTTCAAGCCATTGCCAAAACCGGCTTCATCGAAGGAACCATGTTAGTACCGAATTTTGTCTTGCATGAACTGCAACTGATCTCGGACTCGGCTGACTCAATGAAAAGAATGCGCGGCCGCCGCGGCTTAGACATTCTAAATGCCATGCAAAAAGACAAGGACATTCATATTGAGATGTACGAAGGCGATTTTGACGATATGACCGAAGTCGACAGCAAGCTGCTTAAACTGGCAAAACTACTGGATGGGATTGTCATGACCAATGACTTTAATCTCAACAAAGTCGCCCAATTTCAAAATGTCCCGGTTCTCAACATCAACGCCTTGGCAAACGCACTCAAACCAGACGTCATCCCCGGCGAAAACATGACCGTGACCGTGATTAAATCCGGCTCCGAACGACAGCAAGGTGTTGCTTACTTAGACGACGGCACCATGGTCGTGGTGGAAGACGGTAAATTCTACATGAACAAACCGCTGGAAGTAATTGTCACCAGTGCTTTACAAACAGCGGCAGGACGCATGATCTTTGCCAAGCCGGCTCATCAGCAAAAGGCTATTCGCGACAAGGAAAGGTAATTGGATTAAGAAAAAATAAAAGGGCAGTTTCGGTATTTCTCTAGAAAGCGGGGGAATACCGGAACTGTCCTTTTTTGTTGGCTTATATTGATTAAGTATGGTCACTTACAGGTTCGTGAAATTGAAATTCTGATTTCCAGCGACGCCCGAATGCGGGACTGATTTTGAAAATTACTTTTACGAGCTCTGATAATTCATCGGCCGTTTCGGTACTGTTGGTGAGCTTGTATTGGCATACTGTCTTAAGAAGCCTTAATTGCAAACGGATAAAGAAGAGGTTGTCTGGCAACTGCTGATCTTGAAGATGATTAAGAGTTTGAATTGCCTTCTTATATTCTTGTCGGTAGAATAGCGCGACAGCAGTATTATAAAACGACTGGAAAAAGAGATTGATGTAATCTCGCCGTTGACGGAACGAGAAATGAATGGTTAAAAATTTAGTGTACAACTGATCAAAGTCCTGGGGTTGTAGAAAAGAGACACAGTCACCATAAAGACTGTACTCTAGTTCGTACCAAACATCTCTTGCCATTAAATAGTCGTTAACAAACTTTGAATCTGCCTGTGTCAGTAAAGTATGAGTGTCTCGCGTATCAATCAAAACTGCAGAAACGATTATTTCGCGCAATTTGTAGAGCCTGATTCCTGATTGTTGAAAGTAGTTAGTAAATTGCTTGCGGAAGTGTGTTAGACCATCAACGTCTTGTTCAAGAGCAAGCTTCATCAGATGTTTATCAAAAGCCCTTTGCGAAAGTGTTACGGGAGAACTTTTGCTACTTTGTTTTGAACTAAGGATTTCGAAAAACTCCGTAGCATCCATGCCAAGCTTTTGAAGCAACAGCATCAACTTCTCTGCGGAAATCTCGGAGTGCCCATTTTCAAATTTTGAGACAGTACTGATGCTCAGATCACCGGCGACATCGGTCAAGGTAAGACCGCGTTCAAGGCGAATTTCTTTGAATAATTGGCCTGTAGTATGGATCGGCATAGACTGTCACCTCATTTTTCTTAAAGTCGAAACTCACTCGATTATATCGTTAATTTTTTTCTTTCGTCAAAAGTTGCGGCTTTTTAACTGATCTGTGATAACTTTACCTCAACTCCTGTCGAAAAGTTTGTGAGGTTAAGTATGCTAAAAGTCGAACAGTTAGATAAATGGTTTGGACGACACCAAGTTTTACATAAAATTTCGTTTGAAATAAAACCCGGACATATTTTGGGCTTGATTGGGGCAAATGGTGCCGGTAAAACAACGATTATGAAAGCAATCTTGGGCATTTCGTCATTTGCTGGCCACATCAGCTTGAATGATGCGCCAATATCCATGAATGAACATAAGCCTTTGGTAAACGTAGGCGCGTTGATTGAATATCCCGGTCTTTATCCTTATCTGACCGGGCGCGAGCAGTTGACACTTTTTGCAAACGGTACAAATCGAAAGGCAAAAGTCGATGCCATTGTCGCAGCCCTTCAACTGGAACAATTTGTGGACGTCAAAGCCAAAAAATATTCATTGGGGATGCGTCAAAAGCTAGGCATTGCGCTAGCCTTCCTTAATCAGCCGGAATTGGTGATTTTGGATGAACCGATGAATGGCTTAGATCCGGAAGCAACCATGACACTGCGCAAATTAATTTTGCAACAAAAGGCGCAAGGGGTCAGTTTCTTGATTTCCAGTCATATCTTAAGTGAGCTGCAGAAAATCGTGGATGATGTGGTTATTATTAAACAGGGTCATATCGTCGCCAACGCCACCACGGAAGCCATATTGGCCGCCAATCAACGTTTCTTGTTAATTCAAACCGATCACGATCATGTTGCTCAGCGTACCTTGAAACAGCACGGCTATGAAGTTCAGCAAACGGCATCTGCTCTAAAGGTGAAGTTGGATTCGGCTACTTCAATCAATGCGTTACTCAAAATCTTGTGGGACCACCAACTGAAAATCAATCGAATCACGGAGACACAAGGTGATTTAGAAAGTTCATTGTTGGCGGTTCTGGAAGACCAGAACATTGATTCGGAGGTGCTTTAAAGTGATAACTTTACTTAAGCAAGAGATCTACAAACTCATGAAACGTCCCTCACTTGTAGTTTTTATTATTTTACTTTTTTGCTTTCAATTAGCAGTTGCCCTGATTGCTATGAAGTATCCAAATTTATTAAATATTAAGGCCACTTTCGTCAGTAATTTTTTTGCACCAGTGTTAATCGTGTTTTATATGATCGCAGTGGGGAGTACGCAACTCTCTTCGGAAATCCAGTATGGGACATTGAAAACATTGCTGTATCGGCAATATTCATTTGCGCAAATTTTGCTGAGTAAGTGGCTGGCTTTATTGATTGGTGTCATTTTGTTGTACGTCAGTAGCGCATGCATGAGTGTCATCATCAAAATTTTAGTGCTCAACAATCAGTTTGCCTTAAATGCACACGTTTGGCAGCTATGGTCACTGAATATCGTTGCCACGTTTTTGACCTTATTGTTCTTGTTATGCTTTGTCGAACTTATCGCTACATTGTTTGAAAACTCAACACCAGCGATTATTGTCGGCATCAGCGCCTATTTTGTCATTTCCATCTTTAACCAGTTAATGTTCATGATGATTGATCAACACCCATGGCTAAAATGGAATCCCGTCAACATGCTGAATTTAGGAGAACAAATTGGCAATCAACAGCTGTCTAGGATGACCCAATTAACACTTGGTCAAATCACTGTCGGGTATGTCGTTTATATTGGTTGCTTCTTACTCGCCGGTTTGTTCATTTTTAAAAAACGGAATTCAAATTAATTATCAGAACAACGGTATCAAAAAGCAGTGTCAACCATCTAGAAGCATGAATCAACGCTGAATGCCATATCAGTGTGTATTCAAAAAGAAAATTGGAACTCCGATATTTTATTGATAAAGTTTATGAAACGCTGACGTAGCGGCTTTATTGGCATGCTAAGGTGTAGCTGATAACTCTTTAAAAACTAATTAATGCTACAATACAAGTGAATGTATGAGCAGCTGTTTTTGTTGTTTTCAGTTGAAAAAGTTTTCGGCTGGATCACGAAAGAGGGGCAAGACCATTGCGTTTATTTGGAGAAGAGAAGACTCGTTATAGATTATATAAGTCAGGAAAGCTATGGCTGGTAGCTTTAATTGGTGTCTTTGCGTTGGCTATCGGGCATCAACCTAATCAAGTTAAGGCGAGCTCAATGGCGACTAGGACAGCCACATTGGCCGTGCAACCGGCAACGCTTGGGCAAGAATTGAATTTAAATAATCAGCAAACAATGAACGCTGATTCGCCAACGAGCAGCAATGAAGTTGTGGTGAAGTGTGTTGATGATGCTGGGAACACGCTTGTTAAAGACATGATTCTTCAAGGTGAAGTTGGAAAAGTGTACACAATTAAACCAGCGACGATTGCCAATTATCAATATACAAAGTTGGCTAATGGCAGTGCGCCAATTAACGGAACCTTTAGTAAAGGCACTTTGACAGTTACCTTGGTTTATACAAAAGTTCCTGTAGCTCAAAGAACGGTGAATGTGAAGTATGTTGATGAACATGGCAATGAAATCGCACCAGCCACAACCCTGATAGGGACAGTCGGTGGTTCGTATACTGCCGTGCCAGCGAACGTCAAAAATTATGAATATGCGCATCTGGCTGCAAACAGTGCGCCTGAAAAAGGAAGCTTTACTGCTAATCCGCAGACGGTGACTTTTGTTTATACAGAAAAACCGGCAGCGCAAGGAAGCGTGACGGAAAGATTTGTGGATGAGGCTGGCAAGCGCATCGCCCCTGATAAGACGCTGACGGGTCAAGTTGGTGATTTATATGAAGCCCGGCCCATTGAGATTAGCGACTATGCCTTTTCCCGTGTGGCCCAAGGCAGTGCGCCGGCTGGTAATGCCTTTATCAACGGCAATGTGATCGTTACCTTTGTTTACAAGCAGGTGCCAGCCACACAAGGATCGGTCACGGTTCGTTATGTTGACGAAAATGGTAACGAATTAGCACCTAACAAAGTGTTGACAGGTCAGAGTGGATCGGCTTATACGACCGGTCCGATCACGATTAACGGTTACCGGTATGTGCGCCTGGCAGCTGATAGTGCTGCAGCATCAGGAACTTTTCCTAAAGATACCGGATTGGTTGTCAGCTTTGTCTATACGAAACCGGCTATTCCAGTTACGCCAACAACGCCGGAAACATCAACGGTACCATCAACCAGCAGCCAGTCTGCCACAACTGAAGTCATAACGCCAAGTGCTCAGCGACGGTTACCTAATACTAACGAAAAGCACGAGTACGGTATTGCAGCAGTGGGTTTAGCGTTGTTATCACTTATGGGCCTTGGTTCGACGCAGCTGTTTCGTAAGGCGAAGCGCCAGTGATGGTTGAAAGTAAATCTAAATCAGCTACATGGAGATTAAGCAAAATCGGTTCTCAGTATTTGAGGACCGATTTTTTTGGTGGCGAAAAGTTGACAAATTGAAATGAAAAAACGACTTTACATATTCTAAAATTCGGCCATGAGAATATCAGCCTGGTCAACAAGCAAAAAGAAACAACTGGTTAGGATTCATAATTGATTGGCAAACGTAAAAAGAACACGATCACAAAAATTGCTGCCTCAGTTACTAAGCAAAAGATTAAGTTATAAAATTAAAGAAATATTTGATAATGGCATTAGTATTAAGTAAATCGTTGACGAATCACATGAAGACAGGTACAAACAAATTATCCTGACAAGCTAGTTCTGTTTCAGTAAATAGTTGTCTATGCGGCGAGAATGTCAGGACGATGTAACAATGCTATGTTTTTTCCGGACAGAACCCGGACCTTTTTGCAGAACCAGTCGAAACACGTCAAACGTGAAACAGAGGTACGCCTATGCCACCCATCATTAAACATGTTCTGAAAAAACGGACGGCTTCCTTCATCGCATTAATTTTACTGGCAGTGGCCGGAACCAGTTTAATCACTGGCGGGACTTATCTAGAAGGTAAATTGTTAGATAGCCTTGTGTACAGTCACGATCGCACCTTATTTGTCACCTTATTGCTAATCATTCTAGGAATCGGGCTGTCGCGGCTGATCGTTTCCTATTTTCAGAATCGTATTCAGATCCTGACGCGACGGCGAACAATCCTAGCGATGAATCGCAGTATTTTGGCGTGCTTGTTTACTAAGAAGACCCTCGCAATCCTGACCTGGAGTCCGACTACCTTGAGTTCCTGCATAAACGATGACGTCAACGAAATTGTCGGCTTCTTTGCGGATACTATGGTACGGCTCATTGGCATTATCGTTTCAACAGTGACCATTGCTCTTTATGTCATGAAAGCAGATGCTAAAATTTTTGGCATGATGGCAATCTTTGTCCCGATTTATTTTGTGATTTACGTTGTCTTCCACCAGAAAATCTACGCGATCAGCTTGCGAGTTAAGAACAAGCAAAACGAATACTTCACGGCGCGCAATGATTTTATCGGTCGTTATATTGAAATTAAAGGTGCTGGTAGTTTTCAGAACGAAGCAAAGCGCTTGAACCGGGTTGAAGCAGGGCTATTCCAGACTTATATCAAAGATTTCTGGATTCGGTTTACGATGTCGGCTTCGCAAATCAGTATTCAGTTGATCTTTCAAACCTGTTTCTTCTTAGTCGGCGGATTTGCAGTGCTCAATGGACAGATTACCATTGGCTTTTTCTCGATTATTTTGCAATATTTCAGTCAATTGTTAAATTCGGTTGACCAGCTGCTGACGGTAGCAATGGGCACGGAAGCATACCGGGCTTCGCTTGCACGCATGCGACAAATTCTAAGCATTGCGCCTGATGAAAAAGGGACCGGACAAGTGAATGGGATTCACTCCATTGAGGTAAAAGGATTCAATGTCAGAAGGTTTTCCCAGCAGCCAAGTAACGATGAGATGTTTTATGCCAAGAACATGAATGTTTCATTTCGGACGCCCGGACTTTATGTTATTTCCGGCGACAATGGGATTGGGAAAACGACTTTTGTTCGAACCATTACCGGAATTTACCAACCTGAAATGACGGGCGATGTGCTGATAAATGGGCTTAATGCGGCGCAAGTCGACTTGACAAAAGTGCGGCGCGAGCAAATTGGGTTTTTATTTCAAGATGTACCTAGCCCGCATCTGACAGTTGGCGAATACTTAGCCGATGACTGTCGCAATGTGGCGGCATTTTTAAATGAAGAACCGAAGCATTTTACTCAGGTGTTCCATTCGCCTAATTTCAACATATTCAATTTACTAGATAAAAAAGTCGATATTCTTTCAAGTGGCGAGTTGCAACTGGTTCGACTTCTAAAGGCCTTGAGCAAGGAACACGCCACGACCTATGTTTTAGATGAACCTACCGCGAATATTTACCCGGAAATCAAAGCGGATGTGATTCACTTGCTGCAGGAGCTGGCAAAAACGCGGTTGGTGATTGCGATTACGCATGATGATCAACTCGCACAAATTGGTACGCCGATTTTAATGCGGTAAAAAAGGCGTCGTTTAGGGTACTTATAATAAAAAAAGTCGAGCGGCGGCAATTTAGCCAAAATTCGTTGACCTTTTTTTGCACGAGTGTTATACATGATGTAGAACAAGTGTAACGGGAAGAAGGCGGGTTTGTGCGTTTGACAATTGATTTGGCTTCTAAAGTACCGCTTTATCAACAAATTCGCGATGCTATTGTGAATGGTATCGCGACTGGCACGCTCGCAAATGGAACCGTGTTGCCTTCTATTCGCGCACTGGGAAATGAGCTGGGTGTCAACTTGCACACAGTGAACAAAGCCTATCAAGCGTTGCAACAAGAAGGCTTCGTAGTCATACAACGAGGACGCGGTGCGGTGGTCCAATCACGCGGCGCCCCTGAACAAGCTGTCGAGAATGTTTTGCGGCCAGCACTTGAAAAAGTCGTTGCCGAAGCAGTGGCGCGGAACCTTGACCGTAGCACGGTGCATAAAATGATTGATCAGCTGTACGACCAATTAACGGGGAGTGAAGATAGATGAAAGCAGAAATTTTGATCCTTGTCATAACCTGGCTTGTGCTTGTTGCCATTCAGGCGATGCTGCCATGGCTGTCGCGCCGCAATGTTCTCTTCGGCGTTGTTTACGCACGCACATCAATTTGGCAACGTCCTGAAGCAGTGACATTGCGACGGCGTTATCTAGTTGCTTCGTCGTTAGGCGCAGTGGTGATTGCCGTTTTGGCAGGCGGGGCCGTGGCTATTTGGGCATTGTCGTCAGTGACCCTTGCCTGGATTCAAATTGCCGCTACTTTAGCGACAGTGAGCCTTAATGGTGTATTAATCATTGCTGGTCACCGGAAAAGTAAACAATTGATGCAGCAATTACATGCAGATCAGGCGTTGACTAACCATCAAGTGACAATTGACTTGGCAAACCTAAAGCCGCAAACACTGGTCCCGGCCGCAGCGGGTCTGGTTCTGTTGCCACAATGCTTGCTGGCTATTTTTCTGGGTTTCCGCCAGCCTTCCGCAGATACCATCGTGCTTTTAATGGCGTTGGGCATCGAAACGCTGATCTTATTAACCGCTTTTTATTTGACCCGTCGAGCACGTGGTACGGTTCGTGGTAATCCGGATGCCGAACCGCGATCCGGGCGCGTGCGTAACGCTATTTTGTACTATCTGCTTTTAATTGGCTTCCTCTCACAAAGCCTGCTGGTCTTACAGCTGATGTTACCGGCAATGTCTAGCGACTGGCAGTGGCTTAACGTGATTCTCACCGCGACCCTGACGCTGGTCTCGGTTATGTTACTGCCCATGGCTTATATTGCTGGCACGCGTAAACTGGATGCAAAAGGCAAGGTACTGAACGACAATCAGCATTGGATCGGTGGTGTTTTTTACTACAATCCCGGCGACCCAGCCATTTTTGTCGAGAAGCGCATCGGCATTGGGTTTACATTGAATATGGCTCGGCCGATCAGTTGGGTCTTAATGGGACTAACACTGGTATTGATCCTTGGTATTATGCTCTTAGCATTCTGGTTTGATTGAGAGGTAAAAGCGAATGGAAAAAGTTGTGAATAATCAAATGGTCAGCCAATCAGCCGTGACCATGATGTTGATTCAAATGCTCATCTGCTTAGCGTTGCCGATTGGGCTGGCAGTTTGGGTTATTAAGCGGCGAAGTCATCCCAAAAAAGGGGCGACTAAAATCTTCTTCATCGGGATGGGAATCTTCTTCCTATTTGCGGGTGTACTAGAAGGCCCGTTTCGTGGAATTGCCCGGCAGTTTCAGCACACACCTTGGGCTTATGCACTTTATGGCGCGCTTTTGGCCGGTGTCTTTGAAGAAGTTGGCCGGTTTTTGGGCTTCAAGTTTATCCAAAAGCGTATTCCCGATAAAATTAACGATCCTGAGACGCCATTCCTGTATGGCTTAGGACATGGCGGCTTGGAGATGATTCTGGTTGGGAGTATGACAGTGCTCAGTAACTATCTTTTTGCCATGTTGATCAATAGCGGATCAATTGAGAAGGTATTAAGCCAAACGCCTGCCAGCTCGCGGTCCGCTATCACCGCGGTAGTGAAACAGTTAACGGGTATGAGTGCGTGGACAGTTTCGCTGTCGTTGCTGGAACGGATCATGGCATTAGCCGTACAGATTGCCCTTTCCGTTGTGGTTTGGTTGCTTATCGTTAAACGGAAGCAATGGTTCTGGCTATTGGTTCCGATCGGGTTACATGCTTTCATCGACTTTCCCGCGGCACTGACACAAGTGGGTGCGTTGAGTGTGACCGTTGAAGAATTCCTGCTGGTTGGCCAGTCACTTTTGATCGTGGGACTTGTTTACTGGCTATGGCAACGGACGATGCGCAACCGACAAGTTAGCGACTAAAGCCGAGCAGGTTCAGCGAGTGCTGTAATTGGCTTCAATCTGATAAGCTGACGTCTGATAAGGAAGGGTCTGGTCGTTCTTGACGATTTGTTAACATCCAAGGTATAATAATGGCGTTGAAAAGAGGCCATCAGGTGGTGCCCTGATGACCTCGACGCAGTTCACAGATGACTTTGGGTAAAAGCTAGCCTCTACGGTTAGCTTTTTTGATTATCGCGTAAGCTTTGGCCATTCTGGTAACCAGTATGGCAAGCGCGACGATAATCGACGCCACGTCCAATGCGGCGAAACCCTTTCGTCTCCTGATTTTGGCATGGCTATCACCTCCGCGTTCAAAGAATGTTGAGGGGTGTGTGCCATCCAATCCGCTAAACAAAGAACAAGGGTAATTAAGCCTTGTTCTGAGCCTGATAACAGTCTAAAGATTTTTGCGTTGACGGTCAACGAATTAGCTAATTAAGTAGGTGCCAATTGCACCCGGACCCGTCCATCGTTTGCCCTTCTGTGGTACACTATCAGTGCATGTTTACAGAAAATGGAGGCTAAGACATTGGCAGATCGACCAATTCGGGTGCGTTATGCACCAAGTCCGACTGGGCATTTGCATATTGGCAATGCACGGACGGCGCTGTTCAATTATTTATTCGCACGGCACAACAAAGGGACGTTGGTGCTGCGGATTGAAGACACCGATACGAAACGCAACGTTGCAGACGGTGAAAAGAGTCAGATGGACAACCTTCACTGGCTTGGTATTGATTGGGATGAAGGCCCTGATAAAGGTGGCGACTTTGGCCCATACCGTCAGTCTGAACGTAAAGACATTTATGACAAGTTGATCAAGCAGCTTGTGGATAAGGGCTTTGCTTACGAATCATATCGGACCGAAGAGGAACTGAAAGCCGATCGCGAAGCCCAAAAGGCCCGTCACGAAATGCCACATTACGAGTACGAATATGAAGGCATGAGTGAAGCAGAAAAGGCGGATGCAATTGCTGCAGCCAAGGCCAAGGGATTACAGCCAGTCATTCGGTTCCACATTCCGACTGATAAAACTTATGAGTGGAACGATATCGTTAAAGGCAAAATTTCAATTGATGCCAACACGCTTGGCGGCGATTTTGTCATTCAAAAACGTGATGGCATGCCGACGTATAACTTTGCGGTGGTTGTCGATGACCATTTGATGGAAATTAGTCATGTGCTGCGCGGGGATGACCACATTGCCAACACGCCAAAGCAATTAGCGATTTATGATGCGTTCGGCTGGGAACCACCGATCTTCGGCCATATGACCTTGATTATCAATGGTGCAACCGGTAAGAAGTTGTCCAAACGCGATGAAACGGTTTTGCAATTCATCGAACAATATCGTGAATTAGGCTACCTGCCAGACGCAATGTTCAACTTTATCACCCTGTTAGGATGGTCTCCGGTTGGCGAAGACGAAATCTTTACCAAGAAGGAATTCATCAAGCAGTTTGATCCTAAGCGTTTGTCCAAGAGTCCGGCACGGTTTGATCAAAAGAAACTGGAATGGGTCAATAACCAGTACATCAAGGCTAAGCAAAAGACCAATCCAAATGAGTTAATGAGCCTGTCATTGGCTAACCTAATTGAAGATGGCAAGATTCAAAGCGATCCGGATCCCAAGACGATTGAATGGGCTCGGCAGCTGATCAGCCTTTACACTGATCAAATGAGTTATACAGCTCAGATTAGTAAATTGGCGGATATTTTCTTTGATAAGGCCACTGATTTGACTGATGATGAGCGCAAGGAACTGGCAGATGATAACGCTAAGCCAGTGATCGAAGCTTTTGCCAAAAAGATTCGGGCACTCGACACGTTTGATGCTTATTCCATTGGGCACATCGTCAACGAGGTCAAGCAGGAGACGCAAGTTAAAGGACGCAAGCTTTACATGCCAATCCGAATTGCCGCAACATTACGGATGCATGGCCCACAACTAGCCGAAACCATCGAATTAATGGGACGCGATCAAGTCTTGAAGAATGTTGAGATTGTCACGTCACAACTTTAAGCAAATTTAAAACCCGCGCGCATACGTTTGCCGCGGGTTTTTGTGTGAGCGCGAGCCGGCGCGTTATAGAAAAAACATTTTTTCACCCGTTACTTGGACGGTGAATCCAACTCTTGACGACTCAGCACAACGTTAATCGGTGATTTTCCGACGTTTATTTGGGAAAACCCACAAGTGCATCTCGATAGGGTAAAATAAAAGTTGTTGGGACGGGTAAGCGGTAACATCATCTGAGGTGAAGCGAAAATGAAACGTAAACGCAGTATGTCCAAAGTCGGCTATTTTTTGGCGGGCATTGTGACAGGGTTGGTTACGACAGGGCTTTTTCGTCTGTTAAGTGGGTGGCTCTTTTCGTGATGAACGGAAAGGCGATGGATACTGCGGCATGACCGAGTTGTGAGAACGAGACGGACTTGATCGGGTGCGTTTCGAACAAGCTGGGTGATGTTGATTTTTTGGGGTAGGTTTCAGGTGACAGGCAGGGGGACAGCGTCGGATTCGGCAGCTGACACCCGGCCTGTTTTTTATAAGGTTAGGTTGATGGCATGGCGAAGGGTTATCGCGTGCGTTTTCAGCAGTTAACCGAGTATTATTTTATTTATAGTCTAATGATGCGATAGGAGTGAATGTTGATGTTGCCTTCCCGCCAACCCCCATCCCCGGAAAATTCGGTTACCACTTCCTCAAAATATCCTGCCTTTGCGTTGCGCTATATTCCCGGTTCTGCCGCAGCCGGTTGTTTTGCTGGAAAGGCTGGGCTAATGCTGACCGGTCAACGGATGCTGAAACTATTGGTGCCGACTTTTTATTACATTTTGCCACGATTTAGCCGGTTTGACGGATTTGATCATCATTTCTGCTTGCTGGGGCAGCCTGAAGTCGCGGTTTTGACCGGTTTTGATACTCATGGTCGGCATGTGGTGCGCGTTGCTTATCCGCAAATCGCAGAGCCCTTGCAAATAGCGCCCGGGCAAGTTTTCAATGCACTGCGGTTTCGGCATGAGCCGGATGCCTGCGCCGACACGGATGTCTTGACCATTTGTGTGGCCTCACAAACGAAAGTGACGGGTGTTGGCTATCCGCGGCGACCATTGCAGACGAAAAGAATGGCCCGAGATTTAACGTGGTTGGGAGAAGCGGTGATTACCGTCCATCCTAAACTGTCGTATCGCAATCTTGACGATACCAATCGCCTAGCTTAATTTATCTTGGTTTGCCCCTGAGACTAAATCCTGACCTTCTTTTGTGAATTGAGTCATAATAAAAGCGAAATAGTCGTATCAGTAACATTTCATGATTGACGGTCAGGACAGGGGGTTAGATCATGGCGATTTTTACAGCTTACGATCATGCAGAGATTTTAACCGCATTGCAGGATGCCGCGCCGCATGCGGAGATTCACACAGATGATAAAGTTGCCCGCGAACATAGCGCTAATGGCAATGCCCAACAGGAGATAGCCGGGCACATTTTGGCATACATTGCAGTGGGGGACGTGCCTGATATTCAGGGCGTTTTAAAGGTGGCACGGCAATATCATATTCCGGTCGTGCCTCAAGGAGCTGACACTAGCACGGTGATTGGTGCTGACGGACTGGACGGGAGCATCATTTTGTCCACGGCGCGAATGAAGCGGATTAAAGAGATTAGCAAAGGCGACTTATTGGCCGTTGTGGAACCTGGCGTCATCAATGGCGATCTGGATCAAGCCGCCCGAAAACAAGGCCTATTTTATGCGCCTGACCCGGGATCCAAGCCGATTTCAAGCATTGGCGGGAATGTTGCAACGAATGCAGGTGGCATGAGCACGGTGAAATATGGCACTACCAGTGACAACGTGCTAGGACTAAAAGTGGTGCTGGCAGATGGACGTGAAATCAAGCTTGGCGGGCGTACTTATAAGCATGCCTTCAGTTATGATTTAACCCATCTTTTTGTCGGCTCTGAAGGAACGCTGGGGATCATCACGGAAATTACCGTCAAGTTAAATCCGATTCCGGTTGGCACTCCGGTTGTCGGCGTGGCGTATTTTGACAATATGACCGCTTTAGCCAAAGGGGTCGAGGATTTGCGGCTGTCCGGTATTTATCCGGTGACACTGGAGGCGCTGGATGGGTTAACGGTGGCAGCACTAGATCGTTATGAAGGCACGCATTATGCAGAAGGCGCCGAAGCTATGCTCATTTTCCGCCTGGATACTGGTGGTGAGGCAAGCTTGAAAATTGCCGAGAAAATATTAACCGCTGACCACGCTAAAAACATTCAGGTGACCAGTGATCCCGCTGAATCAGCCGCGATCATCAAACTGCGCCAAGACATGTTGCCTGCTGTGTTTGCAAACGGTCAGCACATCATGGAAGACATGGCCGTGCCACTTTCCAAGCTTCCGGAAATGATGGACTATATTGCGGCGGTCGCCAAAGAGTTAAACGTTGAAATCTACACCGCCGGACACGCAGGCGATGGCAATGTTCACCCAACCGTCATTTGGCCAGCCGATCAAGTTGAACCGCCAAAAGAAGCCCTGCAGGCAATTCGCTTGATGTTTCGCAAAGCTCTTGCACTAGGCGGAACAATTTCCGGCGAACATGCCGTGGGGATGAGCAAGAATCAATGGAACAATGAAGAGCTTGGATTTGCCGTTGACGAGCTTCAACATCGCATCAAAGACTTGTTTGATCCGTTAAACATTTTGAATCCAAAGCGGAAGATTGATTAAATGCAGCCGCGCCGGTTGATCATATCCGGACGCCGTTTTTTGATGAAAAACTGTGAAACAACGCGTCACGTTCCTTTATAAACGCTGCTGTTTCCTGTAAAATGCAGGTAAGACGCTACAGGAAGGATATGAGCCGATGTTAACGCTATATAATACGATGTCGCGACAAAAAGAGCCGTTTAAACCCTTGCATCCCGGAGAAATCCGAATGTATGTCTGCGGCCCGACTGTCTATAATTACATCCACATCGGTAACGCGCGCAGTGCCATTGCGTTCGATACAATCCGCCGTTATTTTGAATATCGCGGATTTAAGGTCACCTATGTTTCGAATTTCACTGATGTCGATGATAAAATTATCACCGCTGCACACAAAACCGGAGAAGCCCCCCTTGATCTGGCACAACGATTTATTGATGCGTTCATGGAGGATACCACTGCGCTTGGCATCGAACCGGCGACGGCGCATCCGCGTGCCAGTCAGATGATCCCGGATATTGTCGATTTCGTCCAGGATTTAATTGCAAAAGGCTATGCATATGCGGTTGATGGGGATGTTTACTATCGCGCCCGTAAATTCAAACATTACGGCGAGTTATCCCATCAAAATGTTGATGAACTCGAAGAAGGTGCCAGTCAGCATATCACACAAGAAGAGCTGGACAAGAAAGAAGATCCAATCGATTTTGCCTTGTGGAAAGCTGCTAAACCCGGTGAAATCAGTTGGGACTCACCATGGGGTAAAGGGCGGCCAGGTTGGCACATCGAATGCTCGGTTATGAGTACCCAACTCCTTGGGGATACATTTGATATTCACGGCGGCGGTCAGGATCTTGAATTTCCGCACCATGAAAACGAAATTGCCCAAAGTGAGGCCAAAACCGGCAAGCAGTTTGTGCGTTATTGGATGCACAACGGGTTTGTGACCATTGGCGAAGATGACCAGAAAATGAGCAAGTCGCTGGGTAATTTTATTACGGTCCATGATATTCTCAAAACGGTCGATCCCCAGGTTTTACGTTTCTTCATGGCGGGGACGCAATATCGGATGCCGATTCGGTATTCAGAGGCGAATTTAAAGAATGCTGCTAATAGCTTAAATCGTTTGAAAATTGCCCGGGAAAACTTGGTCTATCGCCGTGCCAATGCTGCTGACGGCGTTGATGCACAGATCACTGCTGAGCTTAAAACCTTAAAAGACCGTTTCATTGCTGCAATGGACGATGATGTGAACGTGCAAAATGGCCTGACTGTGCTATTTGATCTTGCCAAATTGTTGAATGAATATGCCAATGAAGATACCGTCAAACAGGAAAGTGTCAATGATCTCCTGAATCAGTATGACGCTTGGCTGCAGATTTTCGGGGTTGTTTTCACCGACCCGACCAATCTGGATGCGGATATTGACGCCTTGGTGAAGGCTCGGGATGCGGCGCGCGCGGCGAAGGATTTTGCCAAGAGTGATGAGATTCGCGATCAGCTGGCAGCACAAGGGATTATTTTGGAAGACACTCCTCAAGGGACACGGTGGCGCAGAAAATGACATTTGATCCAAAACAATTGAACGGGATTGCACTGGCCTATCTAGGCGATGCAGTTTATGAAGTCTATATTCGGGAACACTTACTCAAACGCGGGCTGGTGCGCCCGGCAGCCTTGCAACGAGCAGCCAAGGATTTTGTTTCCGCCAAGGCACAAGCGGCGTTGATTGCCGGGATGCAGACGGCGGATTTGTTAAGTGCCGAAGAGACAGAAGTTTTCAAGCATGGGCGCAATGCCAAAAGTTACACCCATGCCAAACATACGGATGTGGTCACGTATCGCATCTCGACAGGATTTGAAGCACTGTTTGGTTACTTGCATCTTGAAGGCCGCGATAATCGCGTTGCCGAGCTAGCCGCATGGTGTATCCAATACGTTGAAGAAGGGAAGACGGGTCATGGCAAAACAGCCGCAAGCACCAAATAATGAACACGAGCCAGATGAATTCGTCTTCGGGCGCCATGCAGTTGAAGCCGCACTCAAGGCGGGAACCGCAGCCACCATCAACAAGCTGTTTGTCCAGACCGATCTAAAAAGCGAACCGATTCAGCATCTTGTCGGCATGGCGCAAAAGAAGAAGATCTTAGTCGCCACGGCTCCAAAGCAAAAACTTGATCTCATGAGTGACCACGGCAATCATCAAGGGGTTCTCTTGGCGATGACGCCATATGCTTACGCAACATTGGACGATCTGTTTAAGCACGCGGCAGATAAAGGGGAAGATCCGTTCTTCTTATTGCTGGATAACTTGGAAGATCCGCACAATCTCGGCTCGATTTTGCGAACGGCTGATGCGAGCGGGGTGCATGGCATTATTATCCCAAAGCATCGGGCAGTCGGTTTGACCAGTGCCGTGGCCAAAGTCAGCACTGGGGCGATCGAATATGTGCCGGTTGCGCGGGTCACGAACCTAGCGCAAACCATCAAAATCTTGAAAGATCGCGGCATGTGGATTTTTGGCACCGCCATGGACGGGCAGGATTATCGCCAGTGGGACGCAAAAGGCAGCACGGCGTTAGTCATCGGCAATGAAGGCAAAGGTATTTCGCCGGGAATTGCCAAATTGATGGATGCCACCATTGCCATTCCCATGGTCGGTCACGTGCAGAGCCTTAACGCGAGTGTTGCGGCGGGCATCTTGATGTATCAAGCTTTTGCCAGTCGCCATGAGGGTAAGTAAATGCGCGAACATATTATGATTGTGGATGGCTATAACGTCATCGGTAACTGGCCTGAACTCGCCAAGTTGAAAGCAGAAGATCATTTCGATGTCGCCCGTGATCGCTTACTGGATATTCTGGCTGAATACCGCAGTCATGAAAATGCGAAAATGATTGTGGTTTTCGATGCCATGTATGTTCCGGGAATCGGTAAAAGTTACGCCAAGTGGGACTTGCAAGTGGTTTTCACGAAAGAAGACGAAACTGCCGACAGCTATATCGAACGACTCGCTCAGGAGATGAACTCGCCGCTGGTGCAGCTGGTCGTGGTCACCAGTGATCAAGCAGAGCAGTGGACGGTCTTTTCCCGTGGTGCCTTACGCATCAGTTCGCGCGACTTTCTCAAGGAAGTGCAACGCTCGGAACGTGAATTCAACCATGATACGTCCAGTTACGCGGCGCATCTAGCTCGCCGTAATAGCCCATGGAATAATGATCAACTCTTCTTGCTCGATAAAATGCGGCGCCACTTGGAACGTCGACCGAAACCAAAAGAATAAGTTTTCAGATGTGACTTCATTTAAAAAGTCCGGTTACGCAGCGGGTCATTGTCAATATTGGCTAATGACCGTCGCACGATGATCGGACTTTTTTTGCGTCTCTGAGCAATTTATTGGCACATCCTCGTATGAATATCTGTGTGAAAGCTTGCCACCCGCCAGAAAAAAGGCTATGATACGATTATCGACTTACAAAAAGTAAGTATTATCGTTTGGGAGGCATTTTTGATGGTAGACATTGAGCATTTACAGTTTGGGCTGGAGACGTTTGGTGACATTGTGGCGAATGAAGATGGCAGTTTACAAACGGCTGCGGCCTCGATTCGACAGATTGTGCGTGAAGGTCAACTGGCTGACGAATTAGGCATTCAGGTTTTCGGAGTGGGCGAACATCATCGCCCGGATTATAGCGTTTCAAGTCCGGAAACGGTTTTGGCAGCAATTTCGACAGTTACCAAGCAAATTAAGCTTGCCACGGCGGTCACGGTGCTCAGTTCCGATGATCCGGTTCGGGTTTATGAGCGCTTTGCAACTTTAGATGCTTTGTCTAACGGGCGCGCGCAAGTAATGTTGGGCCGCGGATCATTCACCGAATCCTTTCCGTTATTTGGCTACGATTTGACCGACTATGACGACTTGTTCAACGAAAAACTTGGCTTGTACGATGCCTTGCGCAATGAAAAAGCGGTAACCTGGTCAGGAAAATTCCGCGCTGCTTTGAAGAATCAGGAAGTTTATCCCAAAACAGAAAACGGCAAACTGGAGACATACATTGGTATCGGCGGCTCACCGGAATCTGTCATTCGGGCGGTTAACTTCAGCTATAAAGTGATCATCGCGATTATTGGCGGTCAGGCGAGTCGGTTTAAGCCATATATTCAGCTGTACCATGCTGCCGCAAAGGAGCTCGGCAAACCCGAATTCCCAATCGCCGTCCACTCTCATGGCTTTATTGCCGATGACGAAGATGAAGCAATTGAAGTCGCCTTTAAGAATATCAAAGCCAATTTTGACCGCATTGGCTTAACTCGCGGCTGGGCACCGATGAGTCGCGAACAATTCGATGGTGAAACCAAAGTGGGCTCCTTCTATGTCGGCAATCCGGAAACCGTGGCGCGGCGCATGGCAGAAACAATTGATCTGCTGGATTTGGGCCGCTTTGACCTTGTTTACGGCGCCGGTAACCAAACTGCGGCTCAGCGTGAACGCATGATTGAGTTGTATGGCACGAAAGTCATCCCGCGGGTTAAAGAAATTCTAGCAGAAAAGGCGGCGGTGAAATAATGGCGATTCAACGTATAGGCATTCTTGGTGCTGGTAAAGTCGGCATCGTTCTCGCTGGTTTAGCCTTAGATGCCGGTTATACTGTCCGGATTTCCGGCTCAGGCGCAGTCAAAAAAATCGCCTTAACCATCAAAACCCTCGTCCCCGACGCGATTGCTTCCGAAAATGCCGAGGTGGTGGCTAACAGTGACTTGATCATTTTAGCAATCCCGTTAAGCCGGTATAAAAATATTGATGCAGACTTACTCAAAGGTCATTTAGTCATTGATGCGATGAATTACTGGTGGGAAACAGACGGTATTCGTGAAGAAGTGTTAGATCCAACGACCACCTCGAGTGAACAGGTTCAAGCCTATTTTAAAGGTGCCAAAATTGTCAAAACCTTCAACCATATGGGCTATCATAACCTGCAAGAAGAAGCGCGGCCTAAAGGGAATCCAAAACGCAAGGCGCTGTTTGTGACCGGTGATGATCCCGCTGCTGTTGATCAAGTAGCTGCCTTTGTTGATCGAATGGGCTTTGACACGGTTGTTCATAACCGATTAGCAGACGGCATTATGACCGAACCGGGAAGTCCGTTGTTCGGCGCTAGTCTGCGGTATGCCGAGCTTAAGGATATTATCGAACATTTTGATCAAACAGATTTCGGCAAACAAATCGCTGCAAAAGTTCACACTCATTGATGCGGGTTTAATAAGCCAAGGTACCCAGTTTTTTTGAAGGCTGAGGTGCTTTGGCTTTTTTGGTAAGCGCGAGCCGGCGCGGTTAGGGATCGGAGTGTAAGTGGCCTCAGGCATGATGGCCCGGTCTTGGCCATTGCGCCTGAGGTCCTTACATGCAGATCCCTGCGCCGGGGAGCGCGTTATAGGAGTAAAGGAAGGCCCTTACATGTAGGGACCTGCGTCGGGGAGCGCGTTATGGCGGATGTGATGCACGATTAATTTGAGCTCTTACTTGATGGCGGCCTCATTTTAATGTAATGTAAAGCTCATCATGTACTAATCAATGGATAAAGAGAATAGAAGGTATGAACTAGTAAAGAAATAGCTGGTTTTTGCTGGGCTCATATTTTATCAATATACTCAAAATATGTGGACCTATTGATTTGGTATGTTAAAGCAACTCACAGAATTTTACTTTGAGTAAAGTTTTGACCAGAGAAAGCAAAAACGGGTGAACAGAGAGGCATCTAAGATGAAACAGTTAAGCGCCTTTTTTCAAAAGCAAGTGATGCTGAATCAGAAAAACCTGGTAGGCGAACTTTTTATGGTTTTTCTAGTGATTGGCTTGTTTTGGGTTGCTAAATTTCAGCAGATTGCCGATTTAAAGATTGAGACATTTAGGATTCAGCAGTCGGTGCAATCGAGTTATTTACGCTATGATGCCCAAAGCTATTCGAAAACCAGCAAACAAGGAAAAATGGTGCAGGCGTTGAATGAGCAACTTTCAGGAACCGGCAAGATTGATAGTGGCTTACTCGTCCATGATGCCAGCATGATTCTTAATGGGCAGGTTGAATTGGCTCAGGCGCAACTTAAAAGTTATTCCCTTGATTTTGCCGGTGCTAGCGGACTATTAATCCCAACCAAAGAAGCCGTGACGGGGAAGCTCGCGGTTGCCAGAAAGTTACAACAAGTTCAAGGTTCGCCGCGGGTTGCCATCAAGACTGCCAGTGACTATGGCGCCTTATTATTTCAGGCCATCGCTGTGTGCGCACCCTTTTTAATCGCCTATTTAGTCGGAGATTCATGGTTAGTAGAACTTGAGCACCAAAGTGTTTTGAGGAACATGCCGGTTCATTTTCTTGGTAAAATGGCGGCCCACGTCAAAGCAAACTTTCAATTAAGTATCGGACTGTTCTTTGTTCTGCCGGTTGTGGGATTAATACTTTTAGGAATCGTTATCGGTTTCGGGGACTGGAACTATCCAACCGCTTTTACCTTGATAAACAAAATCACCACGGTTCCCAGTTGGCTTGCCGGCTTACTGATTGCGGTCTATGCAGTTGTGCTCACAGTATTGATGTCGGTTGTAGCCATTTGGTTGAATCGACTGATCGGAAGTTTCTATGCGACACTCCTCGCTTTGGTTGTCGTGTTAACCATCGTGACATTCAGTCCATCGTTGCCAGCAGTCTTCTATTTAACACCGCTACCTTATTTAAGCATTGCTAATGTGTATTCAGGCCATTTTCTAATAAACGATCATCTGCCCATTGGTTGGGTGACAGGTTTGGGGATGATGTTAATCTGGCTGATGGGTATTTTATTCGTGATTTCAAGGTGGGGGCGTGCAAAAAATGAGTCGTAATCGTTCATACATAGCCTTTCAAATCAAACAAAATCTCCTCAGTAAGAAAAATTGGGGCGCGTGCTTAATTTTTTTGCTATGGAGTTTTTGGTTCTGCTATCAGTACTTACCTGCAAATGGCACCTTGGAAAACTTTTCACGCCAGGAGGTGACCGCTAAGTACCAGAAAAATGCGAAATTCATGAAATCCTTCAATCCGGCATTTCCTAACTATCCGACCATTGCCAACGCTGGTACCTATGTCCCTCAGTTTATGAAAGATGAACGCGCGCAGTTGAAAGCGGCTGGGCAAGGCAAATACAATCAGGTGGCAGCATCAATGGCTGATGAATTAGCGCTTACCGATCGCCTAGTGCTACAAGGGCAACCGTGGCTTAGTTATCCGCTGCAATATTACAGTGATCCGACTGTGGTCCGCGATGCAGGTTCAGGCAATCAGAACCGTAATGGCCATTATTGGAATTTAGAGGCGCGGACTCGGTTGCGTCAATATGCACATATGCCAAACAATAGTGTCACGGCAGCGATGATTAATCAACAAACAGCCTTACAGCAGCTGCAACGCGCGTTATTTTATGGACTGGCGTTGTCGTTATTGCTTGTGACGGCGATGATCAGTACAGATTTAGTGACAAGAGATCGCAAGAAACAATCGATTTTGAAAAACTTCCCGTTAACAACTTGGGCCATGCTCAATGACAAGTCTCTGTCAGCGTTACTGATGAGTGGCGGCTTGTTACTTGGCTTTTTGGCCATCTTATTACCGTTTAACATGATCAAGTTCGGCCTCGGTAGTTTGTCCCTACCGATACCGGTGTATGAAGGGCTTACTTTCAGCACGATTTCACTTGGCCAGTTTATGATGGAAGCCTTTATTCTTTTACTGTTAAGCGTATGGATGATCATTCGTCTGCAGGTTGTCTTACAGGTAATTTTAAAAAGTGAGTTTGCCAGTTTGGCGGTGACAATCCTGTTGATAGTTAGCGAAAGTCTTTATTTTCTACCCGGCTTAGTCGCCATTAATCACAACTCGTTATACTTGTTGCCGAGTTACTTCAATATCGGCCGGTTGGTGGTGGGCTTTCAAAACTTCAGGTATGAGACGACCCAAATGACCTTCGTGTTCGGGTTGATCATGATTCTGAGTGTGATAGTCGTACTTGAAGTTGTTATATTTTGCCTGACTCACAAACGGCACCCGAAAAAGAGAGAGGTGGCATCATGCTAAAGCTAAATGATATCGGATTGTCTTTTGCCAACAAAAAGCATGTCTTAGATGACGTCACGCTCACTTTGAATCAGAAAGAAATTGTCGGACTTGTGGCTCCGAATGGCACAGGTAAAACCACGCTTTTGAATGTCATCATGAATAATCTAAAGCCTGACCGTGGCTATGTAGAGGTGGACGGGCTGCGCTACGAAAGCAATCAAGCGATTAAGGCGATTTATCAAAAAATTTGCGCATTCCCTTTAGAAAGCGAGCTTTTTGGTGAGTTAACTGGCTATGAACATTTGAAATTGTACCGAAACATGTGGCAGAGTCAGATCACGCTCGATGCCTTAATCGATGGCTTGAAAATGCGCAGTTATATCACCCAAAAAGTCAGCACCTATTCGCTCGGGATGAAACAGCGCCTATGTTTTGCAATGGTCGTGGCTTCGGATACGCCGATTATGTTACTGGATGAAGCCATGAACGGCCTTGATCCGGAAAATATTGCGCTGATCTCGGGTCAAATTCAGCAACTGCGAGAAGATGGCAAGCTCGTCATCATGGTCTCGCATTTACTGGACAACCTGCAAAGTCTGGCCGATCGCATTCTTTTTCTGCGAGCAGGCAAGATTGTCAAACAAATCAATATGCATGAGAGCCAGCCAAACTTTTTGAAAATGCGGCAGACATCCCAGCTGTTAACCGATGTTAGTGCGGATGCGATATTAGATACTGATCGTGATCGGGTGCTTATTGATTTGACAAAACTGGATAAGGGAACACGTGAGAAGCTTGTTTTAGGACTCGTGACTCATGACGTGCCATATAGTGTTGCGCCGCTTTCGTTGGCTGATGAGTTTAGGCTGATATTTCAAAAAGCGTGAGTGTGATTTACGATCATAAAGATTTGTTGAATGTGAAACGGATAATTGTGTCAAGCCGGCTTGGATTCGGTCTTGTTAAAGATTAAAAATGCGAGTCAATTAGTCTAGTTGAGTTTGACAAAGGGCAGAGGCATAGATTAATCTAGAAAAATTATGACATTTCTTGAAGGTTTACATCGAGTGCTAATCGTGTTAACGCTTGCCATGGCCGGTTATATAGGGTACGTACGGCTGGTTCCTGATAAAAAGTTCAGTTTGAAACGATTTGTCCTGGTCGGCGTACTGTCTTTGTTGCTTATTTGGGCAACTTGGTATGTTGGAACCTTAGTGAATCAATGAGATTTAGCGCTATACATTTTTTGACTTTGTTTGGGATGTGCAGCCTTGAATAAATGAAATTAACAAAGCAGCAAGTTCGCCCCGTCTGTGCTAAGACGGGTGGACTTGCTGCTTTTTGCAAACTATTTAATCCTAGGCTGACATCAAATATTCCACCTTAGAATATTAGGTTAATCGTTCTCTTCTTCCATGGGGACCCAGCACTTCTTCAGGTGATGTTATTTAAGATTGCCTCGGGATCTAAATTCAGAGACTTCATCCACGCCATATTCGTCTTATATAACTTCGGGTCAATGATCTCTGTGGCCATCAGTAAGGTAGCTAGTTTCTTTTTGGCTTCCTGATCTTGGCACTTTAAAATCGGCACAGCTAGCCGGATGAATGCCACATGATGCCGCAGATACAGGGCTGTATTTTTGACAGGAAAGTCGGCAACTATATCTAGCATTGATAAGGCACGGTCATAATCGGCATCTTTTAAGTACCTCGCGGAAATATTATAAAAAGTACCAACAAAAGCTTGATCGTACCGAGATAGGTGAAATTCTTGATATTTGTTGACCATATGGCGAAGTAAACGGTCATTGACGCAATTGGAGAGCGAGTGACACAAATTGGCGTATACCAGATACTCAAAGTGGAACCAACGCCCTTCTGTTAACAAAAATTGCTGGATGCACTCTTCATCCTCAGCCGAGAAAATCGGGCTTTGTTCCTTAACTTTAGCAATACAAGACATAACGATTAGCTTGAGCATATACTGTGGTGTTTCAGATCGTTTAATTCCATGATAATCGGTCAAGAGCATTTGCAAGCCCGCTAAATCCAGACTTTCATATAAGGTATTGAGCTCTGTAAAAAAGCGACGCAATTGACTATGCGTTTGATCAATTAACTCAAAGAATTCCTGGGGTTCTGTCATTGTTGGCTTCAAGATCTCCATCAGGCTAAAAAGACGGATGTTGGCATCTTTAGTCTCAAAGAAAGAAACTGAAGTCTTGTGTAAGGGTCCTTGTACATCGGAGATTTTAAGATGACGACGTTCACGAATTTGGCGAAATAAGTTACCACAAGTAAATTGATCAGCAAACATTTCTTCACCTCTCATGTAGAAAATACTCGACCTTTGAATTTTTTTAGCTGAAGTTTGATTAAATTATCAGTGTAGATGTCGGAGGAGGTTGGAGGAGAAAGGGGGGAATCCGTGTGCCGGATTTAACAGAGATCCTGAATGACACTTATCCGGTGGGTGATGACGTTATTATTGTTCCTGGATAAATTATGGCGGATGTTGACAAAAAAAGCGAGTAACTCGCTTAACAAATGGGGGGATTCACATGGAATTTCAGTCGAAGTGGAAAAGAACACCTAAATTTCTTGCATTGCTAGCGATATTCACAACGACATTGTTTGTTAGTCTAATGCTAACCGGAGCCAAACCGGTCAATGCAGCAACTAAAGCAGACGAGATTACTGTAAACTCGGCAACGCCAAAAGAGCAAGCCGTCGCCAAGGAACTAGAAAAGATGTTTGTAGATGGCGATATTGAAAATCTTAACATTGATTATCTCATTGCCAAATATGGAAAAGATGAAATTCAGGCTACAGAAAGGTTTATCGGTATCTCTGAGAATGAATCTCGTATTTTTCCAACGGAGCATCGAATTGTTCAACGCGATCTAGCCGATATTGGAAATTGCATGCTGGGAAAACTCGGTGAGGAAATCCGAAGCATGGTCAATGTCAATACTATCGTGGCTTATATTGACAAAAAGCTCTGGTTGGAAGCAGCAAAGGCTATCGTTGCTAAAGTAGCAGCTCAGGGTATTAAACGTAATGCAGCTGTTATGGCAACCGTATTGGCATGGTATGCCGTACAATGCGGTCTGGGGTGGTAAACGTTAAGAATAAAGCCAAGACATATCTTGGAGGATTTTTACTATGGTTGGCGTTGATGCTCTTTAATATTGGTTATGATCTTCTTTTTCTGGGTGAGCTTTATTGGACGCAATATTTTAAATTAACTGGTTATCTAATAATTGCTGTACTCATAGGGAGCGTTTATTTTAAAGATAGGTCAGAGTAGTGAAGGCTTCCATACGATATTAACAGGATATTTTCTCCAGATATGCGATAAATCAACTAATAGCATCATCCTTAACAATTTAATAGGAGTGTTTGAAGTACAGAAAGTCCCAATTTTATGGGACTTTTTTTGCTTGTAAACAGTCTCTATGCCATCCAGTTACAATGTATATCAGTGTACTGAATTTTTTAAATGTTGGGCTAACTAAAATCCTAACAAAAGCAGAAAAGTATGCACAGCAAACCTCCCTCGCTTAAATATAGAAATTATGCCGATAATTCTCAACAAACGGCATGTCCATTGCCAGCGCCTGCTTGAATTCCCTTTGCAGATCATAAGAAATTCGGCGAAACTGCGGATTGATTGCGCCGTCGTCAGTCACTTCCAGTAAGAGATACTCAGCGCGCCACTCTTGATACCGGCGAGTTGGCTTGTCAAAAGGCAAACCGACTGAGCCAAGGTTCAAAACAAGGCGTTCATCGGCTTTGGCATAATCAAAGGCATCAGCGGTTTGGATCGGCATGCTTAAGTCGACATAACGCATTGTGGGATGGTGAATGTGGGCATAGATGGCCAAGTCAAGGGTACTACGGGGTCCACTGAATAATGCCGATAATGCGGAACCTTCAGCACGGACTGAGAGCGTATCCCCGCTGTTATTGGCGGGAAGATGGTGTGAGAGCCCAATTTGCACCCCATTGACCGTCACTTCTTGGTGAAGCGGCCAGCTGGCAAGGGTGGCGCAAATCTTGGCCGGATCATGCAGGTGGTTCAAAATATAAGCTTCAATTTTCTTTTGCGTGGTAGATAGACGATCTTTACCTGACCATGTGGTGACCAAGAAATCTTCCCAGTTGCCCCGGATTTTGATCGTCGGGTTGATGGTTTGTAATTCTTCCCACAATGGCTGAACGTCTGGTCCGGGCCCAAAAAGATCACCTAAGAACCAGTAAGCTCCAGAGCCATGTTGAATCGCATCTGCATACACGGCTTCTAACGCTGCTAAGTTGCCATGGATATCTGAAAAGACGGCAATGGTTGTCATGTCACTCACACTTTCCTGGGTTGAGAATGGTTGAAGGCTCTATGGATAACTATGCTTTGTGGAACGCAAAAAAACAACCAGCAGATGAGCTGATTGTTCCTTCAATTCAGCAATGTACATTGCATGGGGTCGATTTAAGGGGAATGCTAATTACTTAACAACAAATGATGCTCCCCAGGTAGCGCTGTTATTACCATCATCGAAAGTTGTGTTGTATTGAAGCTGCAAGCCTTTCTTTTTAGAAATAGCCGAATTGATCGCCTCTCTAAAGTTGTTGAACTGGGTGTTTGTTCGAATCAATGCGGCCGTTGCCAGAAGCCCTGCGTATTGATTTATAGCGCCAAAAGCTGCCGCAAAAGCTAGTCTAGCATTTGCCTGGGTGTTTGAAGCCGCTTTAACTGCAGCCATTTGTGAGGCTGAATAGTAAACATAAACCGTATCATTACCCAATCCATATAGGGTGATACCGCGCTTTGCAGGAGTGGGGTATGAAGCAGCCTGGACGACAACGGGTTCTTCATGATTAACGGCTTGGTAAACAAATGATCCAGAAGTGGTGATGCCAACAGCAATAGCCAGAACCAAGGGAAAGACGATATGACTGACAATTATCTTGCCGGAATTAATGACTTTAGCTTTATTTTCCATAACGGTTACCCACTATTCAAAAATAGACTTCTGACTTCTACGACTTGAAATTGTGAACCTATAGTAAGCTGATTTCGTTGCCATTGCAAGCGGATTCATCGAATGAGACTGTTACATTAGTTTGGTTATTTAGCTGATTTTCCGCAGATGAAAGTTCGACTTTAAATAACGAGTTCTAACAATTGTGAAAGTAAAAAAGTCTTGGGATTGTCTCATGAAGCGAAGAGATTTTTCCATCAAAATGGGCTACATATCGACAAGACGCCGTAAAGACCATGGGCAGATAAACAGATCAAAAATGAAAAGTTAATGGTCATTAATCGAGAGTAAGAAAAATCGAACCTGATAGCGATCTAGGAGTTAGAGGATTTGTTGTACATCTGCATTAACAAAAAAACAACCAGCTCAATTTCTGCTGGTTGCTTAAGATCCGGTTAATACGAATTAAGATTTGCGCTTCAAAAGGCTCTCCGTCAAACGGATTAAATCGTCTCGTGCAGCGCCGGCAGGCAACTTCTGCAAACCGGCAGTCGCCAGTTCAGTACGTTGTTGCGCCATAGTGTAGGCCTGCTTGACACCTTCATACTTGATGACAAGATCGCGCAGTTGAATCATCTCGGTATCGCTAATGTGTTCTTTTTTCGCTAACAGCGGCAAAAAGGCTTGGCGATCGCGCTGCATGGCCAAAATGAGTGGTGCTGAGTAGACGCCGCTGCGCACATCTTCGTAAACCGGTTTGCCCAAAGTTTCGCCATCGCTAGTGTAATCGAGAATGTCGTCTAGCAATTGGAAGGCGATGCCAATGTTCATGCCGATTTTTTCGGCCGTTTTGGCAAAGTTCGTTGTTCCGCCGCTTTCGTAGGCACCGACAAAACAGCTTAACGCAAAGAGCTGGCCGGTTTTTCCGGAAACCTGCTTGAGATAGTCATTAATGGTGATTTGGGTTTGGTAGCGTGTGGCCATCTGATCCAGTTCGCCTTTTAAGATTTTCTCCATGCTGCCGCTGTCTTGTTGAATGCTGCGGAGGCTTGAGGCGTAATGTGCCAACAGCTTGAAGCAGACAACAAAGAGATAATCGCCAGCATAAACTGCTGTGTCCGGGCCGAATTGTTTTTGAATCGTCACCTGATTGCGGCGGGTTGGAGATTTATCGATAATGTCGTCGTGGATCAAAGTGGCGGTATGAAGCGTCTCAATGGCGGCCGCCAGTGCAATCATTTTCTCGCGATCCGTGTCTTGAAACCGGGAGAAAAGCAGACAGTACGCCGGCCGTAACAATTTGCCACCGCCATTAATCATTTCCATGATCGCCTTGGCCACAGGTGTATTGTTGGTTGTGATCTGTTTTTCAATCAACGTTAGCGCTGAAGCAAGCTCCGGCGCCAACGTCGGGTATTCATGCCACATGGGATGAATTTTCATGTGTAGCTCCTTTTTTACGACGCTTGGTGCGATCATAGCGGAGTCGTCGTAAGATATCGATGTGTTCAAAAAGAAAATTAGCAGCAATCCCAACCGCAATGCCCGCCAGAATGCCCATAAACGCGAGAATCGGTAAATAGAGCATGACGGTCCAGCTTTGGGCGATGAAGGATGCCATCAAGAGCTGGCCGACATTATGCAAAATGCCACCTGCTGCAGAAATACCGATCATACTGACACGTTTTTCACCTAATTGTTTAATGAGTAACATGCCAAACCACGATAAAACCGCACCAGCACCACTGTAAAGAAAGGTTGACAAGGTGCCGCCAAGTAGTGTGGTGAGCAGCAGTCGCAAGCACATCAGAATAAAGCTGTCGGGAATTGACATCGTGAACAATGAAATGATCGTGATTAAATTGGCCAGGCCCAATTTGGCACCAGGCGCAAAGGCAAAGGGAAACGGGATCATACGCTCGAGTAGGCCGATAATGACGCCTTGAGCGCAGAGTAAGGCAATATAGATATACTGCCGGGTACGGTCGGCTTTATAAACACTCATTCGGTCACCATACCTCCCGTGTTGCTATCGCCTTTATTTGACTTAATCGCAATGAGTAGCTTATGCGGCAGGCAGACAATTGTTTGACCGGGTTTCGTAATCCGACCGCGGCGAACGCAGACCTGATCCTGACAGTTAGCTTCCGTAATCGCGATTCCCGCGCCTTTGACTTCAATCTTATTCCAGTCACCGTCTTTATCACGATAGGTGAAGTGGCTGGTCCCAGTATGACCGGTTAGTCGCTTGCGATAAACTTCATGGCCGTCATGGGTCACCACGGCTGTTAATACCTGTTGCGAGGCGGTTGCTTGCTGCTGATTCTCATGAATGCCGAAAATAAGATACGGAATGAACGCTGCGATAAACAGGCCGCCAACAATGATCCAGTCAAATGGGCGAATCATCTTAAGATAACGTTTAAAGGTATTTGGCCGTTTCATTGTGAGCCTCCAATCTAGTGAAATTGAATCGCGTTCAAGTTCATGACTTCAAAACGATGATGTGAACACGAAGGACGGGGAGCAGTCGTGGCCGATAAAAGAGACCGCAGCAGCTTCCCGCTCTTGAAAAAAGACTCTAGGTAAGTCCACCCAGAGCCTTTTGTGTAGACAATTATTTGAGTGCATCGGTACCGTAAAGAGATCGCGGTGTTCCATAGCGCCATTTGCCAAAGACTTTCTGGAGATAAGGGACAACCCATTTATCGAGCCCAAATGCGCGGCCGGAACCGTTCATGCAGGCAAAGGCCATCGGGATCATCCAAATGTTAACCCAGTAGAACATACCACTGAGGCAGAAGACGCCGACAAAAGCGATCGTAGCAGCAGAGGTCAACCAGGTGAATAAACCGGCAACAAGCGCAAGCCCAATCAGAATTTCCATAATCGTCATGGCCTTTTGCATGAAGAAGGCAACTTGCTGATTAGGAATCAAGGTCTTGGTAATGCTGTAGTACCAGTTTGGCATCTTGTCAAAGACCATCATCGGATCATTACCATACTGATATGAAAGGGAGAAGACGGTCTTGGTTGCTTTGGCAGCACCGGCAGCGGCCCCGGAAGCAGCACTGGTTGCATCAGCGCCAGCAGCAGAGGCACCACTGGTAGCAGCCGGTTGTAACCAGCTAAATGGCAACCGGAGCTTGTCAATGAACCATGACTCTTTACCTTGAATCTTCGGCCAGCAATCAATCAACCACATAGCGCCTAATGTGAGACGGGCAGGCAGTGTCCATAAAACATTGCCTTGACGGGAAAGATGTCCGCGGAACATGTTGCGGCCATTGCGGGTCCGGAAAAATTCGTGCATGAAGTACTCGAATAAATAATAACCGGAATAGATCTGAACGAAGTAGAGCATGTTGACTAAATGTTTCATCAACATCGCAAAGAAACCGGAAAGGTGCAGCCAGCCCATGATATTGGCAACACCATATTTTGAACCCAAGCTGACCATAAATCCGGAATAGTTGGCTTTATATTCAACCTGTTCCTTATTTTCCAACTTGGCTTCAATGTTCGTCAACGCGGTGTGGGCAGTTGCCTCAGCGCCTTGAACGATTTGCGGCTGGCCCTTGCCGGTGCCGTCTTGATCAACTAACGATACATCGCCGACAACATAGATGCTTGGATCGTCTTGCGATTCCATGTTGTTTTTGACTAAGATTCGGCCGGCACGTCCTTGTTTCAAGCCGAAATCTTTCGCTTGGTCAGTTGCTTTAACCCCGGCCGTCCAGACTAAGGTACATGTTGGGAACGTGGAGCCGTCTTTTAGATCAACGTGATCTGCGTGAACGCCGACAACGCCGGTATTCTTCATGACCTTGATGCCGCGTTTTTCCATGTAACGTTCGGCTTTGTTCGCGTCTGAACGATCTAGCATATTCATGATCGTTGGCGCCATTTCCATCAAGCTAAATTGAATTTCGTTCGGATCTAGCTTGTACTGTTTGGCTAAGGTATCGCGCCAGTCACGTAATTCACCAATCGTTTCGGTACCAGTGAAGCCAGAACCGACAATGACGATAGACAAAAGGGCTTTGCGTTTAGCCGGATCGTGCTCTTCGGAACCGCGCCGAACAACGTCTTCAATGTGGCGCTTTAGCCGAATCGCGTCTTCCCACTTACCCAAGGTGAAACCGTGTTCGGCAACGCTAGGCGTCCCAAAGTCGTTCGGTTGTGATCCAATTCCCAAGATCACATAATCATAAGGGAAGCGTCCGTTTTCAGTGACAACTTCCTTCTTGTCGCGGTCAATCCCAGTCACATTATCGGTGACCAGCTTGACATTCTTACGTCGATTGAACAACCGCTGTAAATCGTATTGGATTGCGTCTTCTGGGACACGATCCGCGGCGATTTCGTGCAGTTCGGTGACATAAGTGAAGTACGAGTGGCGATCGATCAGCGTGATCGTCACGTCTTTGTTACGTTTGTAGTGCTTGGCCAGGTGCTTTGTCGCATAGACCCCGGCAAACCCCGCGCCAACCACGACGATATTGGTTTTCGCCATGCATAACACTCCTTACCATTTGCTTTACCCATACTCTTACAAAGTATGTATCTAAGCCATTATAGCCTTTAAAATTACGTAATGTCTAACGTTCGCGCTCTCTTTTTCTAAAGCCGTACATTTTTGTGTAAAATGACACAAAAATACGCTTCGTAAAGGACGATTAAAAAATGAGAAAGCGCTTATAATACCCGTGTTTGGTTGATTTTTTTGATTTGACTAGCTAAACTAAATATGTGATTGAAAACACAATATCGCAGTTATGAACTGCAAAAGGGGTAAATGTCATGAAGTTAAGTAAAGTTGTGACGGGGACAGCCGTTGTTGCACTGTCCACTTTGGTTTTAAGTGCATGCAGCAGTAGTTCAAGCAGCAAAAATTCATCCAGCAGCAAGGCTTCCAGCAGTAAAGTGGTCAAGAAGTCATCAACCCAAAAGCAGGTTGCAGGTGGCCCGTTGAAGGATGGTACTTACAAGCTGAATGAAACCGGCTATGACCATGGCTATAAGGTTGAAATGGCGATGACGGTCAAAGACGGGAAGATTACTTCTACTAAGTATGATTACGTTGATAAGAATGGCAAATCCAAGACCAAAGACGCCAGCTATGAAAAGGCCATGAAGGCTAAGGTCAAGGTTGGACCAAAGGAATACATTCCTGAATTAAACAAGTCCTTTAAGAAGAATGGAACCAATGTCGGCGCTATCGATGTTATTTCCGGTGCGACCGATTCCAGTATGACCTTTAAGAATTACGCCCAACAATTAGTTCAGGCGGCTCAGGCTGGGGACACCAAGCCAATTGAAGTCAATAACACTGGCAAGATGAAAGATGGTACTTACACGCTTGAAGAAAAGAACTACTTCAACGGCTATCGGGTAACCTTCTCCATCACGGTTAAAGACGGTAAGATTACCGAAAGCAACTACGACAACGTCAATAAAGACGGTAAGTCCAAGACTCAGGATACGAAATACGAAGCTAACATGAAGAAAGTGAACAAGGTTGGCCCGAAGGAATACATCCCAGAACTGAACAAGTCACTGGTTGCTAAGCAGTCACCAGCCAAGGTTGATGTGGTTTCCGGTGCAACCCACAGTTCCGATACCTTCATCTTGTATGCTGATCAGTTAGTTAACGCTGCTCAAAATGGTAATACCAACAAGATCGAAGTCGACAATATTGTTTACAAGTAATGGCGTGATCTTGAAAAGAAGTTAATGTGCGTTATTAGCGCGGGTTAACTAAGCAAGAACTTGTTTGGAATAATTTTTCTGAGCGAGTTCTTTTCTTATGCTCATAATGCCCGGTATAATGGTGCTGTAACCGTTTTAGTCAGTAAACGATGTGGCACTTGGCTAGTGTGTCGGCTTGCTTTCGGTTCAAGATGCTCACCGGTGCATAAAGCGTTCGCCAGCGCAGAGATCTGCGTGTAAGGGCCTTGGACGCAATGGCCAAAGCCCGGCCATCACGTCCAAGGCCACTTACACTCCGATCTCTAAGCGCGCTGGCTCACGCTCAGCTCACTATAACGCGCTCCCCGGCGCAGAAACCTGCACATAAGGACCTTGGACGCAATGACCAAAGCCCGGTCATCACGTCCAAGGCCACTTATGCTCCGGTTTCTAAGCGCGTCGGCTCGCGCTCACACTTTTTGGAGGTGATTAACAGCAGACAAATATATGTAACAATGTAGCGTAACATGGTATGTTATGAGCACGATAATTAAGTGGAAGATGCTCATATGCTCAGACCAAACGAAATGGCTAAATGTCTCGGTGCAACTGCAACAGTGGGATAAGTCTGGAAAGCTCAAAGCTCGCAGAACACCACCTAATTGATGTTATTATACCGAGCATCAATACTTGGCTTATATCGGTCATGCTGATGAATTAAAGAAACATCGACGAGTTGCGTGCGTTTTGGCTATGATTGGTTTGAGCGCCAAACCCCAAAGATTCAACCACACAGCTTGTGGGGTTGAATCATCCTGGTCTATCACCTCAGGGAGAGCTAACTGAAGACTTAATTAGTATGATTCACGTATTTTCGCGTCGGTTATCCGGCTTACGTCAATACAAGGAAAGCTTGAAGACGATCCATTTTTGAAGTAAGTCCTTTAGTTAACTTGAAGGGAGGTGAACACTTTTGATTAAAAC